>Ga0310786_10008198_pt1 | contig 13468 bp, 6 predicted proteins | sample AusTroGonzalo_MG_FD_203881 | JGI IMG/M metagenome (GOLD analysis project Ga0310786, IMG submission 203881) | Bovine rumen microbial communities from tropical cattle in Woodstock, Queensland, Australia - Gonzalo_03 (v2) (version 2) | ecosystem: Host-associated > Mammals > Digestive system >... | reverse complement strand
AAAAGCCGCTGAGTCCGACTACGCAAGGTGCTGCGTCGTGACCGCTTCAAACTCCGAGAGCAAGAGGCTTCTTGAGCTTGCCGATATTCCGGCGGATCTTCCGCGCGGAAAGATTTCGTTCATGCCGGTCTACCTCGCAAAGGGCCTCGAGTTTGACTCCGTGCTCCTCCTCAACGTCGGCGGCAGCATGGTCGAAAGCGACGCAAAATTAGGAACAAACATGTTCTACACTGCCGCGACGAGGGCGATGCACGAGCTCACGGTTCTGGAATAAAACTTTAACGACAAGCTGTAACGATAAACCGCAACGTAAACACCGCCGATGTCATACACCGAAAACGTCAGAAAAATACTCCTCTGGTCAGACCTCAAAAAGAGATGCTGCAGGCTCACGGAGCTCTTCGTGCTTTCTGCGGCAGTCTGCGGTAAGAACAGTCTGAAAGAGCTTAAAGCAATTGACGAAAACACGGTAGCTTACGTAAAAAACGAGGACGTCTTCTCGCGCATAAGGTTCATCGCGTTCAAGCTTCTCAGCCCCGAAATGTGCGCCAAAGCCGTGATAGATATTCCTCAGACAGGCATCGATCTTTCGTCCTCAGGTGCTTCCGGAAAGAATGATTTTTATCTCACGGGCATAAGACCGTTTTACCTCAGAGAGCTTTATGATGAGCTTGGCGGTTTCGGTATTCCGGAACTTGACAGACATCTCAAGGACGACTGCTGCAGGGCGGCCGCGCTGAGGGCAATGTTCTCCGCTTTCGGTACCGTTTCTTCACCCGACAATCCGAAGTGCTACATCGAGATTTATTTCGACAGCGAGGAGGGCGGGAACTGCTGCAAAAGGCTTCTTGAGTCGTTCTCGATAAGGAGCGGCGTTTCGAAGCGCAGAAACAGATTCGTCTGCTACATAAAGAGCGCCGAGGGCGTGAGCGACTTTCTCACGGTGACGGGAGCCGCGGGCGAGGCGATAAAGTTTCAGGTCGCCAAGACAGACCGCGAGGTCTCAAACAACGTCAACAGGGTCATGAACTGTGACCTTGCCAATATCGACAAGGTGCGGCGCTGCGCGGAACGCGAACTTTCCGCGATACAGGCCCTCAAGAAGAGCGGGGCGTTTTACTCTCTTCCCGATGATCTGCGGGATATTGCCGGTTTCAGAATCGCCAATCCTGAGGCCACGCACACCGAACTCGGGGCGCTTTTGACGCCTCAGCTGAGCGGTTCTGCGGTGAGCAGGAAGATGAAGCAGATTGTCGAAACCGCGGCGGACGGAAAGCGGATAATTTAGGAAAAACAATCGAAAAAAAGCAGGAGTTTTCAAGGCTTTAGAGGCTCGTTTTCGGTTGACAAATTTCACTCGAAGTTTTATACTTCGTTAGGATATAAACCTTAAGGAGGTTATCACTTTTATGGCAAGAGAAAAGAAATCGATGGACGGTAACCAAGCCGCCGCGCATGTCTCTTATGCGTTTACGGAAGTTGCCGGAATTTACCCGATTACACCTTCAAGCCCGATGGCAGACTACGTTGATCAATGGTCGGCTCAGGGTTTGAAAAACATTTTTGGCAGCAATGTTAAAGTAATCGAGATGCAGTCTGAAGCCGGTGCCGCCGGTACAGTACACGGCTCCCTCGGATCCGGTGCTCTCACTACGACATATACAGCGTCCCAGGGTCTTCTCCTGATGATACCCAACATGTATAAAATTGCCGGCGAACTTCTTCCGGCAGTCTTCCACGTCTCCGCAAGATGCGTAGCGTCACACGCTCTCAACATTTTCGGCGACCACTCTGACGTATATGCATGCCGCCAGACCGGCTTCGCAATGCTCGCAGAGACCAACCCGCAGGAAGTAATGGACCTCGCTCCTGTTGCTCACCTCGCGGCTATCAAGGGAAGAGTTCCGTTCCTCAACTTCTTCGACGGATTCCGCACTTCACACGAAATTCAGAAAATCGACGTCTGGAATTATGACGACCTCAAAGAAATGTGCGACATGGACGCAGTTGATGCGTTCCGCAAGAGAGCTCTCAATCCTGAGCACCCCGTAATGCGCGGTTCTCACGAAAACGGAGACATCTTCTTCCAGCACAGAGAAGCCTGCAACAAGTACTACGACGCGGTTCCCGGAATCGTTGAAGAGTACATGGGTAAGATTAACGCCAAGCTCGGCACAGACTACAAGCTCTTCAACTACTACGGAGCTCCCGATGCCGACAAGGTCATCATCGCAATGGGTTCCATCTGCGACGTTGCCGAAGAAGTCATCGACTACCTCACAGCTAAAGGAAAGAAAGTCGGACTCGTTAAAGTTCGTCTCTACCGTCCTTTCTCCGCAGAGAAGCTTGTTGAAGCCATCCCCGCAACAGCAAAGAAGATTGCAGTTCTCGACAGAACAAAAGAGCCCGGCGCTCTCGGCGAACCTCTTTACCTCGATGTTGTCGCAGCTCTCGAAGCACAGGGCAGAAAAGCAACTGTCATCGGCGGCCGCTACGGTCTCGGTTCAAAAGACACTCCGCCTTCCAGCATCTTCGCAGTTTACGAAGAACTCGCAAAGAAAGCTCCGAAGAAGCACTTCACAATCGGTATCAACGACGACGTTACTTACCTCTCACTCCCCGAGAAGGCAGCTCCGAACACAGCAGCTGCAGGCACGATCGAGTGCAAGTTCTGGGGCCTTGGCGGTGACGGAACGGTCGGTGCCAACAAGAACTCGATCAAGATTATCGGCGACCACACAGACAAGTACGTTCAGGCTTACTTCCAGTATGACTCAAAGAAGACGGGCGGCGTGACAATCTCCCACCTGCGCTTTGGCGATAAGCCGATCAAGAGTCCTTACTACATCAACAAGGCTGACTTCGTCGCTTGCCACAACCCCTCATACGTAACCAAGGGCTACAAGATGGTCAACGACGTTAAGCCCGGCGGTGTGTTCCTCATCAACTGCCAGTGGACAGCAAAAGAGCTCGAGCATCATCTCTCCGATGACGCTAAAGCATACATCGCAAAGAACAAGATCCGCCTCTACACGGTTAACGCTATTGACCTCGCGAGAAAGATCGGTATGGGCAAGCGCACCAACACCATTCTCCAGGCTTCATTCTTCGCACTCGCAAACGTAATGCCTATCGAAGAAGCGGTTGACTACATGAAGAAGGCAGCTTACAAGTCCTACTCGAAGAAGGGCCAGGACATTGTAGACATGAACTACAAGGCCATTGACGCCGGTGTTACGGCTTTCAAGAAGGTCAGAGTTCCCGCAGACTGGAAGAAGATCGTTCCCGACAATTCCAAGAAGACAGCTGACGAGAGCACGGCTCTTGAGAAGATGGTTGCTGAAGTTCTCGATCCCGTTTCGAGAATGGACGGCGACAGCCTCCCGGTATCCGCTTTCAACGATTATGCAGACGGTACGTTCTGCCAGGGCGCTTCCGCTTTCGAGAAGAGAGGCGTTGCCGTTATGGTTCCCGAGTGGACAGCAGAGACATGTGCAAAGTGCAACAGATGCGCATTTGTCTGCCCGCACGCAACTATCAGACCGTTCGCACTCAATGCTGAAGAACTCGCAGGCGCTCCCGAGAACCTCAAGAAGGCTCCGAAGCCGGTTGTGAAGACAGACTACACTTACACTCTTGCCGTTTCACCGCTCGACTGTATGGGCTGCGGCGTCTGCATTGGCGTCTGCCCGACCAAGTCGCTCAAGATGGTTCCGATGGAAGCCGCTATCGACCAGCAGAAAGTATTCGACTACTGCGTAGCAAAAGTTTCCGAAAAGCCCGAAATTTGCGGTACAAATGTCATCTCCAGCCAGTTCAGAAAGCCGCTGCTTGAATTCTCCGGCTCATGTGCAGGATGCGCAGAGACTTCTTACGCAAGACTCATCACTCAGCTCTTCGGCGACAGAATGTATATCTCCAATGCAACAGGATGCTCCTCAATCTGGGGCGGCCCCGCAGCTACATCGCCTTACACGACTACAGCAGAGGGCAAGGGTCCTGCATGGGCTAACTCACTGTTCGAAGACAACGCTGAGCACGGTCTCGGAATGTACCTCGGTCAGAAAGCAATCCGCGAGAGACTTATCGCCAAGGTAAGAGCCCTCCGCGAAGTTGCAGAGAAAGAGGACGTTAAGATCGCTGTTGACAGATACCTCAACACTCTCGAAGACGGCAATGCAAACGCAGCCGCAACAAAAGAGATGGTAGCTGCTCTCGAAGCATGCGGATGCGACAGAGCAAAAGAGATTCTTGCCGAGAAGGATTACCTCTCCAAGAAGTCAGTCTGGATCTTCGGCGGCGACGGATGGGCTTATGACATTGGCTTTGGCGGTGTCGACCACGTGCTCGCTTCCGGTGAAGACGTAAACATCATGGTATTCGATACCGAGGTTTACTCAAATACAGGCGGCCAGGCTTCAAAGGCTTCGCAGATCGGTCAGGTTGCACAGTTCGCTGCTGCAGGTAAGGCCATCGCTAAGAAGTCCCTTGCCGAGATCGCAATGTCTTACGGCTACATCTACGTCGCACAGATCGCTATGGGCGCAGATATGAACCAGACAATCAAAGCTATCACAGAAGCTGAAGCTTACCACGGACCTTCACTCATCATCGGCTACGCTCCCTGCGAGATGCACTCGATTAAGGGCGGCATGACAAACTGCCAGGCTGAGATGAAGAAAGCAGTTGACTGCGGATACTGGAACCTCTTCAGATTCAACCCTGCGCTCAAGGCTCAGAAGAAGAATCCGTTCAGCGTAGATTCCAAGGAAGCTTCCGCAAGCTACAGAGAGTTCATTATGAACGAGGCGCGTTACTCAAGACTCACAAGGGAATTCCCCGACAGAGCAGAGAAACTCTTCGCAGAAGCAGAAGAGAATTCGACAGACCGTTACGCTCACCTCCAGAAACTGATAACGCTCTACAGCGAAGAAGAACAATAATTAATAACCAAGTCCCCGGGCCCGGTCAAGGGTCCGGGGCACTGCCGGAAAAAACATTTTCATCGTTTCAATATAATACAGTAAATAAAGCCGGTTATTATTTATCAAGTCTTTCAAAAAGCGTTTCCAAAATCTCAAAAAACGCGGCGAGGATATTGGCGGCATGAAATCGCCAATGCGCTCCGCAAATCAAAAAATCTTAAATCCCGAGAACTAAAAAAGAAAACCCGAGAATTAAAGGAGTTAAATTATAAAATGAAATCAGAAGACGATTTGAAAAAAATGTCTGTCAAAGATCTGAGGGCAATTGCATCCGCCATCGGAATCGACGCAGCCGCAATGAAAAAAGGAGAGGTTTTGGAAGCTTTGCTTTCCGCAGGCACGCCGGAACAGGGCACGCAGCCCGCTGATGCAGCTCCTTCTGACGCAGCAACGTCCGGTGCAGCACCTGCGCCCGAGGGCGAAAAGAAAAAGCGCGGAAGGCCGAAGGGCTCCGTTAACAAGAAAAAAATCGCAGTTGCAGAAGAAATAAGCAGCGAAGCCTCTGAACCCGAGAAGCCGAAAGTAAGGCGCGGCAGAAGGCCCCAGGGAGTTGTTAATATTCCCCCTGTTTCTGCGGCAACGCCTGCTCCCGCTCAGGAAGAGCAGAAGCCTGCGGATACGCCGAGAGATACGTCAAAGAGGGCGACGATACCAGCCTTCAGACCGACCTACAGGACGCCTCAGAAAGCAGACCAGGCATTCAGCCGTGATTTCACGCAAGGCTACGACCGCAAACCCGGTTACGGCCAGTACGGCAGTCAGCAGTTTACGGATAAACGCATGACGCCCGCCCAGCAGCGCATGGCTCAGCAGAGACCGTTCGATCAGAGGTCTCAGATTGACAGAAGATACCTCCTTGACCGCGAATACGTGGCGAGCCAGAGGATGATGGCCGAAAAGCAGAGAACTTCCGAACAGTTCGTTCGCCGCGAGGTTGAGTTCCCGAAGACTCTCCAGGAACGCCAGATGGAGCTTAACGACGAATTCCCGCCGAGGCCTTCTTTCAGGGATATTCCCAGGGATGAATCGGCAAGGGCGCTTGAACGCGACGAGTTTCCTCCGGAAAACGTTGAGACCGAGGTTCGCGAGCCCGCTCCCAGGCCTGAAGAGGAGAAGGAGTTTGACTGCTACGGAATTCTTGAAATCAACCAGAACGGCTACGGCTTCTTAAGAGCCGAAACTCTCTACCCGGGCGCCAAGGATATTTTCGTCGCACCGCCCCTCATCAGGCGCCACCAGCTCAGAACCGGCGACATGATCACCGGCAAGGCAAGGGCCCAGTCAAAGGAATTCAACGCACAGTTCGCGCTCACATGCGTGCTTGAAATCAACGGGATAATTTCCGAAAACGTAGGCCAAAGACCCACGTTTGAAAGCCTCACTCCCACGTACCCCGATGAGCAGCTCGTGCTTGAGACGACGAGGGATGAGTACGCGACGAGAATCATTGACCTGTTCTCGCCGATCGGTAAAGGCCAGCGCGGACTCATCGTTTCGCCTCCGAAAGCAGGTAAGACGGTCCTCCTTAAGACTATCGCCAATGCGCTCATCCGCAACTATCCCGACGTTCACCTCATCATGCTTCTCATTGACGAGCGCCCCGAGGAAGTCACGGACATCAAAGAGTCCGTGCAGGCGATGGTGGTTGCATCGACGTTTGACGAAATGACGTCGCGTCACATTGCCGTGTCAGAGTTCTGCCTTGAGCATGCGGAGCGCCTTGTCGAAATGGGCGAGGACGTTGTCATCCTCATGGACAGTATCACAAGACTTGCAAGAGCCTACAACCAGGAGGTCACACCTTCGGGAAGGTCGCTCTCCGGCGGTCTCGATCCCGCGGCTCTTTACAAACCGAAGAAGTTCTTCGGCGCAGCAAGAAACATCAAGGGCGGCGGAAGCCTTACGATTATCGCGACGGCCCTTGTCGACACGGGCAGCCGACTTGACGATGTCATCTACGAGGAATTCAAGGGCACCGGCAACATGGAGCTTCACCTTGACCGCTCGCTTGCCGAAAGAAGAATCTTCCCGAGCATCGACATCACGCTCTCAGGCACGAGAAAAGAGGAACTCCTCCTTCCGAGAAACGCACTCGACAAGATTTACGCGCTGAGAAGGTCGTTCTCGAACGTCAACAACGCCAAGGACATCACCGAAGCGGTTATAAACAACATCGCCAAGACAGAGGACAACAAGCACTTCTTAAACGGGCTCAAGATCACAAGCTACACGTCGTGATGCATTGGCGGCAGAGTTACATTGGTACAAAAAAAGCGGGAACCGAAGCAGGCTCCCGCTTGTGTTATTTACCGGGCGCTTTCAGGCTGATTCCTTCGGCTTGTCGATAAGGTGGTAGCTGAGGAGTCTCAGGAGGAGGGCGCCGGCGCTGTTGCCGATGATCATGATGAGAAGCTTAAGAAGCGACTCAGGAAGGTTTGTAAACGGTGCTGAGCCGATGTAGAACGCAAACGCGATGCAGTGCTCGCCGCCGGTCAGTATGAACGCGACAACCGGGAGAATAATCGTGAATATGTTCGAGGTCCTTCTGTAAAGGTCGACCGAAAGGAAAACGCACATGCCGCAGATGACGCTGTCAAATAAAATCCTGTACCAGTCTTTGGCAAATCTTGAGATAAGTGCGCCTGACTCGCCGATGCAGAGCTTGAAGAGAAGGCCGAGCGCGAACGCGGCAAGCAGATTGAGAGCCAGCATTATGAGCCCCTGCCAAAACGTTTTGAACGAGTTGATATAGCCTACTTTTCCGGTAAAAAGGTTTGTTTTGAAGACTATGACCGAGAGGAGGCCGAGGCTGAAAAGAACGGCGCCGGCAATGACTCCCGCTGTTTTGTCCGGAATGAGCGCGACCGCCTGAAGGTACAAAACTCCCGCAAAGCCTATAAGAAGCCCTGCAAGAACAGATTTCACGCAAAGATCTTTCATGTTATTCTCCTTGTTTTCCAAAAACTTCGATTTTTGAGTAAACTGCGGCCGTATCAAGGGCGGCCCTGCTGTGACATTTACGATTATACCACAAAAGCACGCCAATGTCCTTCAAAAACTCATTCAAAAACCTCTTGCATTGGCAATTTCAATATGGTATACTCTAATCCGCGCTGAAACACCAGCCGCGGTAAAATCAAACCACTGCGGGTATAGTTCAGTGGCAGAACATCAGCTTCCCAAGCTGACCATGGGGGTTCGATTCCCCTTACCCGCTCCAATATTTGCCTCCATAGCTCAGTAGGTAGAGCGCATCCATGGTAAGGATGAGGTCATCAGTTCGAATCTGATTAGAGGCTCCATCAAAAAGACCTCGCTTTTGACGGCGAGGTTTTTTGATGCCTCTTAAGGTAAACAAAACCGCGCAAGCCTTCTATAATCCTAAGCTTGCGCGGTTTCATCCTTTTATATCAGCGGTAAAGAATTATTCTTCCTCATCCCAGCTGTGGAATACGTCGATTACGTCGTCGTTCTCGTCAAGGCCGTCAAGAAGCTTTCCAATCTGTTCAATCTGCTTCTCGTCATCGAGGTGAGTAGTGGTCTGCGGAACCATCTTAATCTCAGCTTCGGCAAGAACGTAGCCTTTGCCTTCGAGAGCTTCGCTGACAGCGGAGAATGCTACGGGGTCTGTTGTGATCTCGAAAACTTCCTCGGTGGGGTTGAAGTCCTCGGCGCCTGCTTCGAGAACGTCCATCATGAGGGTCTCTTCGTCGATGTCACCGTCGTTTTCAATGAGGATGACGCCTTTTCTGTCGAACATGAATGCGACGCAGCCGTTGTTTCCGAGGTTTCCGCCGTGCTTGTCGAATACGTGTCTGACTTCGGATGCGGTTCTGTTGCGGTTGTCGGTAACGACGTCAACCATGATGGCAACTCCGCCCGGGCCGTAACCTTCGTACCTGATCTCCTCGATGTTGTCGCCGCCGCCTTCGCCGGAAGCTTTTTTGATGGAGCGCTGGATGTTGTCGTTGGGCATGTTGTTTGCTTTTGCCTTGGCGATAACGTCCTTCAGCTTGCTGTTGTTATCAGGATTGGGCCCGCCGTCTCTCACGGCGATCTGTATCTCTTTACCGATGCGTGTGAAAATCTTCGCTCTGGCGGCGTCTGCTGCGCCTTTTTTTCTCTTAATGTTAGCCCATTTTGAATGTCCGGACATAAATTACCTCCGATGTTTGAAATAGAAAAGGGCGTTTTCGGCCCATCGGTTATTATAATATGTTTATTTTGCTAAATCAAGAAAAAATCAGCGATTTCAGCTTTTAAATGCTGACGCCAATCCTTGAAACTGTTTTAAACTAATACTAATCCGCGGGAAATCGCGCGTGGCCAATATAATATGTTTTGTAACATACCGCAAAAAAACAGTTGACGGCTTTTTTATTATTTGTTATACTGCTTATCGAGTTTGTAAACACGACTCAACGCGAAGCCCGCAAGGGCCCGCTCCGATAGATAGTCATCACCGGAGGGAGGGGAATAGAAATGTCAGTAATCAGACGCAGAGAAAACGAATCAGACGAGAGTCTCTTGAAGAGGTTCAAGAAAGAGACTGTTCGCTCCGGTGTTCTCGCAGAAAGCAGAAAAAGAGAACATTATGAGAAGCCGAGCGTAAAGCGCAAGAAGAAAGCTGAAGCTGCCAGAAAGCGCAAGTATTGATTCTTTTGCAAAAACGAATTGGGACGAAGACCTGAGCTATAACCGGTTTCAGGTCTTTTCCTTTTGTCATGAGCATTGGCGTGTTTGCAAAGGACGCTTATGAACGTCCCTTTTCCGCTCCAAGTGACAATTGAAACCGGGTGGGTCATTTGGTATAATCTAAACTGCATTTTTGCGCGAATTTTTCACGAATTTCGCAATAGGTTGTGAAACGGCTGAAAATCACTCAAAAACCGACAAGGGGTACCGAAGTTATGTTTTCTGACATCTGGAGAATTTCAGCGAAATATAACGACAAGGCCGGGCTTTCGGAAAGACCCGGTGCTTTTGACGTATCTTCTGCGCTTGCAAAAGCGGTCTGCCCCGAAGATCCCGAGGGCTTTACCGACCTCGGCGCGCACAGGCTGAACGACTGTATGCTCATGCCGGACGTTGATGCGGCGGTTGACAGGATACTTGACGCGGTTGATACGGGTGAGAGGGTTGCCGTGTTCGGCGACTACGACTGCGACGGTGTGTGCGCAACGGCTCTCATGTACGACTTCCTGAAGAAGTCTCTTGAGTGCAACGTGATTTGGCGTGTTCCGGAGAGAAAAGAGGGCTACGGGCTTTCGGTTCCCGTGATCGACGAGCTTGCTTCGATGGGAGTCACGCTCATCGTAACTGTCGACAACGGCATTTCCGCCAATGCGGAGATTGACTACTGCGACAGCCGGGGCATTGACGTCATCGTCACCGACCACCACGAGGTCACAAAAGAGCTCCCAAACAGTATCGCCAATATGAACCCTGCAAGGGACGACTCGCTTTATCCCGCCAAAAACATCTGCGGGTGCGTCGTTGCCTATAAGCTGTGCGAGGCGCTCTCAATCGCAGTCGGAATTGACGGCATCGAAAACTACCTGCCGCTTGCGGCGATTGCAACCGTCGGCGATATCATGGAGATGCAGGGCGAAAACAGGTCGATAGTGAAGCTTGGCGCAGAAATGATCGAGGACACCATGTTCCCTGGCCTTAATGTTCTCATTGCCGACAGAAAAGGGAAAAAACGCGCCGATGAGATTAACGCCGAGTTTGTGTCGTTCTACGTCGTGCCTGTGCTGAACGCTGCGGGCAGAATGGGCGAGGCGGCAGACGCGGTGAAGCTGCTTCTTGCTGAGAGCGAAAAAGAGGCGCTGCCGCTGCTTTACAGCATTATAAAGCTCAGTGACTTAAGAAAATCGGAAGTCGAGCGGATTACAGCCGATTTTGAAGCAAATCCGTCGAAATACATTGTAAACGACCCTAAGGATGAATTTCTTTTTGTGAAAGACTCTGAGTGGATCGAGGGAATCATAGGAGTGCTTGCGGGCAAGCTCTGCGAAAGATTCGACAAGAACGTCTGCGTTCTCACTGAAGAGCACGGAAACGAAGGCGGTGACGTTGTCCTGAGAGCATCCGTAAGAGGCGCCGGAAGGATAAGCGTCGTGCAGGCTCTTAAAGAGTGCAGCGATCTTTTCCTCAAGTTCGGCGGCCACGAGAATGCGTGCGGGTTCAGTATATATGAGAAGAACCTTGGCGAGCTCGTGAGGAGAGCTTCGGAAATTGCGGGTGCCATGAGTCAAAAGACGCCTGCGGTTAAAACCTCAGAGGCGATACTTTATCTGCCGCCCGAGTGCATCACGCTTAAGACCGCGGAAAGCCTTAAAACGCTTGAGCCTTTCGGCGAGGGCAACAGGCAGCCTGTTTTCGTCACGGGAGACATTGAGAGCCTTGACGTGTCAAGACCGGGCGACACCGGCAAGGTGATCCGCTTCAATTTCAGATTCAGAGGCGGCTGTTATGCGACGGGCGTAAACTTCAAGGACCTCAAATACGGTGACATGCTGACGTGCGTAAAGCCCGCTGCGGTTGTTTATACGCTTGGCGTCAACGAGTTCAACGGAAAGAGGACAGCGCAGATGACAGTCCTTGATATTATTGAGGGCGACTGCGGAGAAATCGCGGACGACAGGCTTTTGAATGAAACTTACGGAGAGCGGCTTGAGAGGATTGATTTTGACCTTTTCAGGGCGTTCCACATAACAAAAGAGGACCTCAACCTGATCTTCAGGACGCTGAAAGGCATTGGCGGTACGTTCTCGTTCAGGGACGTTGCCGGTGTAAAACGCGAGGCGATGAAGAAAGGCGGTGACGCTGCCTCACTCTTCACGTGGTTCAAGCTGAAGTATGCGCTTTCGGTGTTTACGGAGCTTGGCGTTGTCGGAAGAGAGAAGACCGGAATGTATTATTTTCCGGAAATACACGAGAAAAAAGACCTCTCGAGCTCGAGGACGTTCGATGCTATAGGAACGAGGTATGAGTGATATGGACGAGACTATTGAAAACATGAATGAAAATGAAATACAGAAGGACGGCATAAAGGCGGACACTGCCTTAAACACGCCCGTGAGCGAGGACTACAGCGAGGAGGCAAATCTTGCCAAGGTTCGCAAGATTATGAAAATCGCCAAGGACAACTACCCGAAGTCCAATGTCGGCAAGATCATGCACGCCTACGAAGTCGCCAATACGATGCACCGCGGACAGAAGAGAAAGTCCGGCGAGCCTTTCATTGACCACCCGATCGAGGTGGCTCTTATGCTTGCCGAGATGCACGCGGCGCCTGACGCGATTGCCGCGGGAATGCTTCACGACGTTGTCGAGGATACTTCTCTTACGATTGACGACGTTCAGGCCGAGTTCGGTTCAACCATCGCGGCGCTCGTTGACGGTGTCACGAAGCTGAAAAAAATCGGCGGTATCACCAAGGAAGAGCAGCAGGCCGAAAACCTCAGAAAGATGGTCATGCACATTGCCGAGGACCCGCGAGTCGTTGTAATCAAGCTCGTCGACCGTCTTCACAACATGCGCACACTGCAGTACATGAACACCGACCAGCAGATGAAGAAGGCACGCGAGACACTTGAAATTTACGCGCCTCTCGCACACCGCTTCGGTATGAGCAAGATCAAATGGGAGCTCGAGGACCTGTCTTTCAAGTATCTCGATCCTATCGGCTACGACGAGATTGCCCAGCAGCTCAACATGACGCGAAAAAACCGCGAGGAGTTTATCGAGAACATCATAAACCTCGTGAGGGCGGCGCTCGAGGAGAGCGGTATTAACGGCGCTGACATTGACGGCAGGCCGAAGCACATCTACAGCATCAAGCGCAAGATGGAGAACCGCCAGAAGAGGCTCGACCAGATTTATGATTTATTGGCGATAAGGGTCATTGTGGACACGGAGGCTCAGTGTTACACGGTTCTGGGTATTATCCACCACATGTTCAATATCGTTGACGACAGGTTCAAGGACTACATTTCGCGCCCGAAGCCGAACGGTTACAGGTCGATTCACACGACTGTTATGGCCAAGGACGGCACGCCTTTTGAGGTGCAGATAAGAACGCACGAGATGCACGCGATGGCCGAGATGGGTATCGCGGCGCATTGGCGGTATAAAGAGGGCACCAAGAGCGACGTCTCCCGCGAGGAAGAGAAGAACTACGAGTGGGTGAGAGCGCTTTACGAGAGCCAGAAGGACATGGATTCGCCGGACGAGTTCATGGAGGCATTCAAGATGAACCTCTACACGGATGAGGTGTTCGTTTACACGCCAAAGGGCGACGTAAAGGTCCTCCCGCAGGGCTCCACGCCGATCGACTTTGCGTACTGCATCCACAGCGACATCGGAAACCGCATGGTTGGCGCCAAGGTAAACGGTGAGCTCAAGCCGCTCAACTACACGCTGAAGACGGGCGACAAGATTGACATCATAACGTCAAACGCTCCCAACAGGGCTCC
>Ga0310786_10008196_pt1 | contig 13469 bp, 11 predicted proteins | sample AusTroGonzalo_MG_FD_203881 | JGI IMG/M metagenome (GOLD analysis project Ga0310786, IMG submission 203881) | Bovine rumen microbial communities from tropical cattle in Woodstock, Queensland, Australia - Gonzalo_03 (v2) (version 2) | ecosystem: Host-associated > Mammals > Digestive system >... | reverse complement strand
CCCTCAGATGTTTGATGTGACAAGAAACCGAGTTACAGTCATTCAGGACACAAAATCCGTAGCTAATAGGTCAAGATTACTTATGCTGACAAATCCTACGGAATTATACAACGAACCTGAATTCGGAGTAGGGTTAGCTAAATACCTATGGCAGTATAATTCACCGAACGTAAAGCCTATGATTCGTGATAACTTAGCTACACAGCTTGAAATGTATGAACCAATGAGTATTCCTACTGAAACAGAATATGCAGATGGTTTATTATTTACAGGTGATAATGATTCGATACCAAATCCGAGAAAGCTTGATATGACAATAGCTATTCATACTAAGCTCGGAACAACGGCTGATATAGATTTGAATGATTTACAGCAGATAATAGAGAAAAATAATAGCTTACTCAGTAGTGAGTGATTGGAGTGAATAATCTTGTCGAACGGATTACTTAAATATTCAAGCAGAGACTATGATTCAATAGTCGCTGAGTTCTGGGATTTAGTGCCAAAACTCACTGATTTGTGGAAACCCGAAGCCGATGCTGACCCTGGTGTAGTGCTCGGTAAATACCTTGCAAGCATAGCAGATATGCTCGGTGTCAACCTTGATATACAAGCTAATGAGCTTTACGCTCCTACTGTATCTCAAAGAAAGAATGCAGAAAAGTTATTCGGTCTTATAGGTTATAACCTCGGTTGGTATACCGCAGCGAAAACAGAAGTAACTATTACTAATATCAGTGATGATCCTCTGACTATTGATTTTGGATTCAATGGTTCTAATTTTGCTACGGTAAGAGCTACAGCAGATATAGCAGGTCAGCCGAGAGAGATAATCTATAATATTCTCCCAACTACAAGTCCATATGGTTTTCAGAACACAAGAAACACAAGAACAACCATCACAAGCCCAATAGATGTGTTTGTTTCAAGTGATCCTGTTACTCTTGAATCGGGAAAGTCTGTTACAAGAGTAGCCATTGAGGGTGAACTGAGAAACACTACTATCTCTGTCAATGATGTTAAAAATAATAATTATATCATCAAGATTCCATCACAGCATATAGATACTACAGCAATATGGCTGAAATCAAAGTCAAGTCTGGCAGCTGATACCTTTGACAACAGAGTTAGATGGACACAAGCTGAATCAGTAGTGGAATTCAATGAAGCCGAACCGAAGTTTGCTGTAACCTATGATAACTATGGAAATGCTCAGATAGAAGTATCAAATTATCTCAATGAGATTGAAAACTACGATAATAACTACTTTGTGGTTTATTGGATAGATTGTTCTGGTTTAATCGGTTCTGTAAGTGCTGATGTATTATCAGACCTCAGACTTGCAGTACCGCAGACTATATCTGCTGAGAACATATCCATTGTAAACCTCGCAAATACTATTGAAGTTCCTCATACTGAAACTGTAACAGGTAAAAGTCCTGAGACAGCAAAGCAAGCATATTATAATAGTAGGAACTACATCAATACATGGGATAGCGCCATTACTATACCCGATTTCAATAGAATTATGCGTAGAACCGCAGGGGTTGATTGTGGATTAGTCATTGACTGCCAAAAGGCGTTAGAGACTAACTTAGCAATATATTATGATACATCTCTTACCGATGAGCAGAAAAAGAAGATGTACATAACACGTACTGATTTTCCGATAGATGATAATTCAAATCTGAATTGGCGTAATATTTTGAGTGATTATGGCATAAATCTCGGTCAGACAGATAAGCTTCCTTTTGAGTGTCAGTTCAAGACATACGCAGCTATGGCTTATCTTATACATAATAACTTCAATGATGACACATATATGCCACCCGAAGTTATTGATGTAAGACCCCAGAACTACACAGCTCAGACCAATACGACACTCAATTACATTCAGTACAAGCCATCAGTCGCTTTCCTCAATAATGTAATGAGGGATTTCAGAGGTCTGAAACCTATGTCCGTGGATCTCAAATTCGGATATGCAAGAATATTCCCTTGGTATGTGGTTGGTGAAATATATCCAATCAATCCTGTGTCGCAGAGTGTAGCCGATGTAATAGAGTCTAATGTCAAGGAAGCATTAGCTATATATTTTGACCCGAACAACAGGTCATTCGGTCAGAAACCTACCGTAATGGAAGTAGTTGAAGTAATACAGAACGCAGACAGCCATATCAGATACTTTGATGCAGGCAGCTTAAAGAATCCGGTTATCAACTATGGAGAAAGACGTACTATCAACGGTAGTGATGTCATAGTCAAGTTTGATATTGAATACTTCAACCCCATATCTTTCGCAAGATACCAAGATGTAGGCTTAGACCAAAAGAATATCAGGGTAGCACCTGATTGGGTAATACGATAATAACGGTGGTGAGCAATCAGTGGATTTCAAAGATATATCATTACCCGAAGTATATACAGATAGTGAAGATTTTCGATTCTTCTGTAAATGGTTCGCTGAATCATTAGAGCAGTTGAAATATGATACAGATAATATGGTAGACCTCTACGATCCGCTGAGATGCCCCGCTGATTTATTATGGGCTTTAGCGGACACAATGGGGTACACATATGACGATAGATTGAATCTTCCCACAGCATTCAATAGACTGGTTCTTTTGAATTTCATGCAGATGATTTATAAACGCGGCAGCATAGATGGTGTTACCTTATCCGCAGAAACAAATTTAGCTCAGTTCAATATTATGAATCAAGCTAAAGAAAACAATATCCTTTATGATAGGTTAGATGATACATCTATCCCTGCAAATGCAGTAAGTGTAATTCCAAATACACCTAACGGTTTTATAGATGTAGTCTATTTTTCAACAGAGGTTCCTGTTGATGCCTGCATAGAATATACTCGACCTCTCGGAATGTTCTTATTCCAACACGCAGGAGTGAAGTTCAATTCAAGAACTAAGGTATCAATAGATGCCCGACTTACAGATAGTCGTGATATAGGTTATTCTCCTACAGCGACAAATGCTGCATATACCGAAGCTGACTATGAGAATCTTAGCTATAGCAACGGATTCATTACTCAGGTCGGTCAATATAGCCGTGAGGATTATGCAAGACTTCAAACCCACGCAAGGGTTGAACAACCCGAAGGTAGCGGTGATTATACGGATATATGCGGTAAGCGTAGTGATGTTTGGTACAGAAATAGCAAGTATGAGCAGACAATAAATGCGACCGAAGAAAACCCATTAGGTACAAATCCTAACATTTCTCCTGGTCTGAGAGCACTAAACTCCCTACAGCTCAGTAATAATGAGAATATAGTACGCTCATTACTTGAACCGCTATTTAGTGTCGGCTACGACCCACAATCTATAGGTTTGGAATTCCCAGAGGATTATCTGATAAATCCTGACCCTGTTGATGTTGAAAAGCCTTATAATCTCAGGTATGACCCAACAAGTGATGAAACACTTGCAGAAACAGAAAATGATTACATCTTGACCCTCGATGAAACAGGTGCAGGTGTAATTGACCCAAGCGATATCAGCATTGTAAGACCTTATCCTGCGGTAAATCCTGTTATGAGCAAAATGGGTGATGCTATCAGCAAGAATGACGAGAATACAGAATACTATAATACCAATGGGAGTTGATTAGATGATTCAGATTGTTGTTGATGTGAAAAACACTGTTGGTATAGAGCAAGGCAATATAACAGGAACGGGAACAGACACAAACCCCGCACGTATTCACTCGGTCGGTTTTATCCCGCTTGAATACGAAGGTTCTCCCCCTTCTGCTTTGACAATATCGGTGACAACTTCAACAAGCAAAACGCTAAATGTAAGTTATGTAATATATAACAGTGAGAATTATACTGATATATCATATGACCCTGATGCTTGGCTCTCAAATCCTGTAACTGCGGATTTATCGGATAAGAGCAATGTCAATTATATCGTAACATACGCACGAAATAATGATAATAGTAACATTTCCCCATCTGATATCACGTCGTGGACGATTACATATGAAACAGAATTACCACCTGATGTATCACTTCCTACTATTGGACAAGGATTTGCAACCGAAGTAACTGATACTACATCATTACCATATAAGCGATTCAATAATTCGGGATATACAAATCCTGATTTGATTCGATTTCAAGATGAAGAATTTGCAGAAAATACTATGCAGAAAGTAGGAATATTCGGAGTAAATTCATATCGGTATATGGAAACCGATAATTATGAAGATGGTTCTACAACCTGTGAGGTACCATAACACCAACGAAAGGAGATAACAGATATGGGATTCAGAATAAGAGAATTTTCAAGAGATTATCTGTTATATCCTGAGTTTGGTAAGGATAAAGACCGTGATGATATAACAGGCGGTGGCGGCGGATCCGTTGAACGAGAGTATGATATAACCGGCGAAACCGATTACATATGGATGGTGGATAATGGTGAAATAACTATTCTGTTCTATAAAGGTACATCTTTAAAGCCTGAGATTCCAGATACTATAGACGATAAAAAAGTTGTTGCTTTAGCTGCAACTGCGTTTAATTACAGTAATGTGGAAAAGGTGAAGATGACCAATAATATCAGAATAGTGGATTAGCGGCGGTGATTCTTATGGGAAGTGGAACTCAAAATGATCCTTATATCATAAGCAGTTGGTCAGACCTGATGTTACATAATCAGTCAGATGTTTATGTAAAGTTTACCGATGATACGGTATTAGACTTTCTTAGAATATTCTCTGATGGAATTACTGAGGAAGTGCAGATACTTTGTAACATAGATGGCAATGGTTGTAAATGGAGAAATATGTGTTTTAAGGAATCGGGTTATATCTCTATATACGGTGAAATCAATTCTTTGAAAATACAGAATTTCTACTATCTATCAGATAATCCCTGTTGCTTTGCTTTAGACAACAACCTATCTGATATGGAGTTTACAGGTGTGGTGTTTGCTATAGATGAATGCGGGTTATTTGGTAGTATTGCAAATACTGCTACAATAAATATCTCCACTTTTAATGTTATGCTGGGCGGCAAGAAGTGTGCTTTATGTGCAGATTCAAACATAAATCTTACATACAGCCACATAAATATTGTAGGTAATACAACACAAGCGGTAGGTATTTTTAAATCTGATATAACTACAGCTTCTGCATCAAATTGTTGGTTCTCAGGCAGGTTACAATCACAGGGTACGGATAGCAGTTATTGTGTATTTAGTAATAACGCTACATCGGAATATAATTTCTATGATTTAGCAGTATCTTACACAGTATCAGATAGTGTAGATCAACTTACAAATATAAGCGTATACAATAATGAAAAGATAACAGCATCAACATCTTCCGTGTTTATCGGTGGTTGTACTTCTGAGCAACTTAATGATAAAACATATCTTGGAAGTTTAGGATTTCCTGTTGGTGCTTGATTAATAAATGAGGTGATGTTATGGCAACAACAGTAGAAGTAAGTACGTGGGCTGAATTATCTGCCGCTTGTCGTCCTTCTGGCACAGTGTCCTTTCCTTACACTATTAAATTACTAAACGATATAGATATGAATGATGGATATTCTCAGGGTGTTAGTCAGTATATATATTCTGAATATATTGGTAGCGCTGCTTATATAATAGATGGAGATGGACATACAATCCGAAATTTGCGAAATCCAATAACTGGAGGACATATTCTATATACAGACTATGGTCACAATGTTACCTATAAATTTAAAAACATTGATTTTGTAAATATGATTTTATCTGGTGGTCATTTTCTGAATTTATACCCACAGAGCAGCGGTGCTGGCCGCATGAGCATAGTTATGGAAAATTGTCGATTCGTAGGTTATAGAACAGGCAATTCATACTTAATCAATCAATATGACAATATAACCTGTACTTCTTGTTATTTTGATATGCCGTGGTATGGTGCAGGTTCATCAGTTTATGATTATACTTCTTTAGTATACAGAGGAACACCTACAACTAATATTCCTACCGCAAATTATTGTTGGTTCCATGAATCATATTGTGGTTGGACACTTACAGGTGGTTCTTCTTCTACTTCACCTGCAATCGGTTATCCAACAACACAATGTTGTATGTTTGCTATGAATGGGTGTTATATTGACGGTATGATGAAAGTTCCTTATAAACAATCAAGTAGTGGTGTTGATGTCTATTGTTATGTATATCGTTCAGATATAGGTCAGTATTATACAGCATCTACACCTAATGTTATTGATATGGAATGGCGAACTACACGACATCCATCCTGGACACCAGGTTATTATACTGCTTATGTTCTTAATATGAATGGAGTATTCTCTGAAAATGTAACTTATTATGGAGATGAACCAATATCACCTTCCAGTGTTAGTTATGCCCGTACATCTACTGGTTCTCAACCAAACATAATTCTTGCTACACTTGAACAAATGCAAGATGTAAATTGGCTCAGAGCACAAGGATTCCCGATAATAGACCCAACACCTGTAGAAGATTGAGGTGATGATAAATGTCTGAATCTTGGGCTTTAAATGAACAAGGTAGACTATATATACCAGGACTAACACCCGAATCCATATCTTATGATGATGAACATAGAAGCGATAGTTCATTTTATCTCAATGATACAAGAATAGATGCTAATTTAATTCCTGACCCTGTTGACTGGATAATGCCATTACCATTAGGTGTATGGCGAATATCTACCACAGGAAAACTACGTATGTCAGGTTGTCCATCAGCATTAGTGGGTTCTGCTCCTTACCCATTTGGTGTGTGGTTCAAAGATGTAGAGCACAATAATAAGTTACATGAGGGCGGTATGCCATATGCATTATTATCGACCCCACCATACCCACCTTATATGTGGCATACTGATGAATCACAAGCTCAGATAACACAGGATTGTTATAATAGCGCAGATATTTTAGGTGCATTCGCAAATGCTAACAGTCTCGGCACAACTGCTACATCACAAAGTTTGCAGAAAATCGGTGAATTCTCTTTTAGAAATACAGCTTTGGAGAGTGTAATCCTACCGCAAGGTTGTACCTATTATGACACATCATTCCCTGATGACTGCGAAGTTATTCAATGATAGGAAAGGCAAGTACAAAATATTTGTGCTTGCCTTATTATTTTGCCTATTTAACCTTATATAAAAGTAATGATTATTTTTAAAGTGCGGTGGTGAGTAGCTTTGAACCCATTAGAAATCGCAAAGAATATGAGAATAACCCACAATGTTACCTTTAGAGTAATAGATCGTGGAACAAATAAAGTAGTCAAAGAGTACACAGGTCACAATATGGCTACAAACAGTATGGTATTAGGTGTAGGATATTTCCTCGCAGGTGGTGGGGAGTTAGATCCTAATGCCATCTACAAGAACTTCATCCCTAAGTATATTTCATTAGGCACTATGGGTCTTATCAATCAAGATGAAGATGCTGATGGATTACCTATTGGTATCGGTGGTGCAAATAGTACAATACCTGATGATGAATCTGCGGCACACAAGGCCGAGAGATATACTGCATATATGGATGAAGCCCCTGGCTATGGTGCTGATGGTTATGGCGATGATCCTGCTACATACAATAACGGTCGCCCAGATTATGGCTTGGGTCCAGTATATAGTTCTGGTGAACCGATTAAGTGTGAGCTGATTTCAACATCTTTTCCAAGAACAAAGATAGCTTATAGTAATGTTATCAATGAAGAGAATGCTGAAACACCGCAAACTGTAGATGTTGTGGTATCAGCTATGATATCCACAGGAGCATTAGCCCAATTCAGAAACGGTGCAGATCATATATTCATTACCGAAGCTGGTTTGTGGTCTACCGATAAATATTCTTCTTCTGGTAGAGGTCTTTTAGCGGGTTATAGAATAAAACCACCTGATGATGCTAATTGGGATATGGATGTTCCTGAGAATCAGAAAGTTCTCCAAGAGAATATTATCCGTGTAGGCATCAATCAAGTAGTGCAGATTGTATGGAAGATTCAGATAGGTTCTGTTGCAAGATTAAATCTATCTGATGGTTCGTTGGATTTGCTGACACGTATAATTCAAGGTGATGCCACGGTTGTAAATATTCCCAACACCGTTAGCAGTATCGGTGATTATGTTTTCTATCGGAGCAATTTATCCTATGTTAGTATACCCAGTTCTGTACGCTCCATAGGTAGTTATGCGTTTAGCCATAGTCAAACACTACGAATTGTGGTATTACACGATGGGTTATTGTCAATAGGCGACAGTGCATTTGACTACTGCAATGATTTGGGCGGTATCATAATACCAGCAACGGTACAAACCATAGGTGAAAATGCATTTGAGAATTGTGTATCTATGAGTTCGGCTACAATACGTGATGGTGTTGTATCAATAGGTGCTTATGCTTTCAGGTACTGTCTGGGTCTAACCCTGATGAAAATACCGACCAGTGTTACCACTATCGGCAATAACGCTTTTACTGGGTGTAGTAATTTAGCTAATATCTATATAAATAAGCCCAAAGATAGTATTTCTGGTGCTCCGTGGGGTGCCCCTGAAACCTGTGAAATACATTGGAATCACGCATAAGAGGTGTAAATATGGCAGAAGTTTTATATACATCGGCTGCGGTAGTTGATTTATTATCGCAGATAAATGAGCTGCAAGGCAAGACAATAGACATCAACGAAACCGATAGTCAGGCAATTATAACTATAGATGATACAGAGTATACTATACCTTATAGTAATGCCGCAGAAATCGAAGTAGATGATTCCATTGTTGATGAGGTAGCAGATATAACAGATTCAGCATATGAAGATATGGATGAATCAGTGCCTGATGATATCACATCGGGGATATTAAAAGAGTTAGCAAAGACATTATTTGTCGGTGGTCTTGTCAGACTTACGGGCAAATTGCTTAAATAAATTATTCAAAGGAGTGGTATTAATTATGGGAAATAAGATTACCGCTGATACCAAATTCAGTATTCTCGGCACCTTTGAGGGTGAGTGTTTAGACACTCAGATAACAAATCTGAATGGTCTTGATATCACGCTTGAAGTAATGGAGAATGTAATAGCATCAGAAGAGTATAAACAGGGAATAGAGAACGGTTGGTTTATAGGATTCCTCGGACACCCAGAAGATCCTGGCTGTCAGGAATTTATGAATGCTTGTATAGTTCTCAAAGATATGTGGATTGAGGACAGTGGAAAAGTATATGCTAAGTTTGACCTTATAGATACTCCTGTAGGTCAGATAGTAAAGAAGTTCATTGATGCGGGAGTAACATTCGGAGTATCAATCCGTGGAGCAGGGGATATCGTAGGAAATGCAGTAGACCCCGATACCTTTATGTTTAGAGGCTACGACCTTGTAGCATTCCCTGCATACCCTGAATCAATTCCTACATTTACAGCAATCGCTGCATCTACCGACCTTGCAGAGCGTAAGAAGTATCAGGCTGTATGTGCGGCAGTAAAGGCAAATCTCGATAGTATTACAAGTTCTGCTACCATTGATGTACTTCAATCTCAGTTCGCACCTCAGTCTGAGGAATATAAGGCACTTGAAAAGAGAAAGGCTACAATCAACAGTGCTGATACTATTAATATAGATGCTCAGAAAGTACAAGCTATGACTGACCTCTATCTGCAAGCGGCAGAGGAAGTCAAAGTGCTCAAATCTGAGAATCAGAAATTAAAGATGGAGAAAAACGCTATAACAGCCGCTTGCAAGAGAAAAGTATCTGCTTTACAGAGAATTTCCGATGAACAGCTCGGAGATACGCTTGATTCTCTCGATACAGTAACTGCTTCAAGGGATAGTTTAAGACGTTCAATGAGGAAGTTAAATGAGGACTTAAAAGCAGAGAAAAAATCTAACCTTATATATAAGCAAAAGATTACAGCGAGTACGCAGGAGATAAAGCAGAAGGATTCAACTATTGCCGACTTGAAATCTAAGCTCCGTGAAACTGTCACCGCAAGTAAGGATGTAAAGTCAAGTGTATCAAACCTTGATAACGAAAACAAGAAGTTGTATTCAGAGCTTATAGCTTGTCAGAATTTGCTTACAACATATCAGCAAGCATACGCTGATATATACGCAAATGTTCTCGGTGTACATCTTGATAATATAAATGTTACATCATCTACCACAGTAGAGGATCTTGAATCCGCTATTGATTCCGCAGTCAATACAGCCAATGTACCTGCAAGAGCAGATATGTTAGAGGGTTATGTTGAAGAGGTTGAAGAAACAGTAGATGATGACGGAGTAATCTTACTCTGAGACTAACACGAATTTATTAATTCAAATATTTATAAGGAGTGAATAACTTATGGCAATCAAAAAGACTTTTAGTCCTGCACGTAAGCCCATGGGTCGCAGACCTGTTACTGCAAGCCGTACAGCTACTACAGTTGGTCGCAGACCTGTTAATGCTTCTACTTCTATCACAGCAGGTGTTAAATCCCGTCAGGCTACAAGGCCTATGACAAACAGCAAGCTTAGTGCTAATATGGCAAAGCTTACACCCACTCAGCGTGTATTCGCTAATCAGCTTCTGACTAACTACAGAAAGCAGCAGAGCATTATGGGTGCTACTAATACATCCAATATCGCTGCAAAGCCTGCTTTCCTCGAACTTCTCCCGATGTTCGTACAGAAGCTCCTCCTCCTTGATGTATTCGGTTCTGTTCCGATGCAGTCAAGACAGCAGCTTGTTCCTTACTTCAAGTTTGTTGCTGAGGGTACAAAGGGTGAGACTAAGAGAGGCGATATCCTTTCTTCTCCTTTCGTAAACAGACAGGGTATTGATCCCAACTTCACAGGCCGAGTTGTAAAGAATGAGATCGTTGATGATGCCGCTGGTACATTTACCACAGGTAATCTCGCATATCTCCCTGTTCTTCCCGGTTCGGTAACTATTACAACAACTATCAGCGGCACAGCTACTTCTTATGTAGATGATGGTGCTGGTAACATCCTCGATGGTTCCGGTGCATCGGCAGGTACGATCGCTTATGCTACAGGTACTATCACATTCAGCACAGGTAAGGTTCTTACCGCTGGTGATACTGTAAAGGCTACTTATCAGTACGACAACGAGACAGTAGGTCCTAACACTGAGGGTGCTTACGGCGCTCAGATGGGTAAGGGTATGCTTGTTCTCGATGAGATCAATATGGTAGCAGAGGCACATGAGCTTGCTTGCTACTGGTCTGTATATTCTGCATTTGCAGCACAACAGGAGTACGGTGCTAATATCGCTGATATGAGCAAGGATGCTGCTTTCGGTGAGCTTACTGCTGAGATCAACTCCACAGGTTTCAAGGCTCTCGCTGATGCAGCAAGCTACAAGCCGCAGTACAACTGGGATGCTTCTCCTATCGCTACATCTGTAGTTCCTACAGACTACCTTGAAATGTTCCAGCTCAAACTCGATCAGGCTGCTTCTTCTGTATATCAGGCTACAAGAATCGGTACTCCTAATTACATCATTATGGGTACTAACGTTGCAAGCTACATCAAGATGATGAAGAACTTCTCAGCAGCTAATACTACTGATGCTGTTGGTCCTTACAAGCTCGGTACTCTCAACAACTATGACCTCTACGTAGATCCTAACTATGATCCCAACAAGTGGGTAATGGGTTGCAAGGGCAGCGACATTCGTCGCAGCTCCGGCTTGTTTGCGGAATATATGCCGTTTACAGAGACAGCACCTGTAACATTAAGCAATCTCTCGGTCCAGCAGGGTTACGCTTCCATGTACTCTATTAAGATTGTAAACCCCGCAACAATCGTGTCTGGTCGCATAGTTGGAACTTTCTAATTAGAGGTTAAACCTCAAAATCCACCTCAATTTGAATAGCTATCACGCCCCGTGGGAAATATCCTACGGGGCTTCTCATTTGTATAGTCTATTATATTTACTATGATTTGATAAATGTCTGATACGACAATCGTTATAGTATATAGGAGGTGTAGATGATGAAAGATAGAACGTGTGCAAACTGCGGAACTATATTCACGCCCAATAGTTCAAGACAGAAATATTGTAGGCAGAAATTGATTAGACCGTGTTCGGTTTGCGGTAAACCATATACATATGTGTGTGAATCTAAAATCCTATATACTTGTAATTCAAACAAGTGTGTAGCTCAATATGGATTTATTTCTTTTTCTAAAAAAGCAAAGCCACGGAAATGTAGGGTTTGTGGTAAAGAGTTTACACCAATGAATCCTCGGCAACTGGATTGTAATATGAAGATTACCAAACAATGCACTATTTGCGGAAAACCTTTTAATGATATATGTCAGTTATATCATAAACAGATTACCTGCGGTAGTCCTGACTGCTTGGATAAACAACGTGAATCCTCTATGATGAATACATTATCCAATACACCAAAGAAATGTGCGTGGTGCGGAGAGGAATTTATAGCAACACACCCATCACAAATATACTGCGATAGAGATCATTATAATGATTGTGTTATTTGTGGTAAGCGGTTTAAATTATCAAAAATAGTACAGTTAGCGGATATTAGAAAGACGTGCTCTAAAAGATGTTCCAATGATTTGAAGTTTATTGAGGGCAAACAAAATAGTCCAGAGGCTAAGGCTAAACAGGAAGTAACCAATATTGAAAGATACGGATGTAAACACCCATTCCAGAATGATACGGTAAAAGCTAAGTGGAAAGCTACAATTCAGGATCGAACCGGTTTTGACCATCCATATCATAGTCCTACGGTACGTTCTAAAGCCGCCAAATCTGCTCGGAAGTCTACGTTGGAATCTGATATTGCTAAACTATTAGATAGCTATGGCATTGAGTATCAAACACAGTATGCTGTTGCTAAGGATAATCATTGTCACGCATTTGATTTCTATATTCCTCAGTATAAGATACTGATTGATGCTGATGGTGTTTATTATCACGCATATCTTTCTGATGCTGATGGTAAACATAGTAGGGATGATTATGATGATGTCAGATTGAGTATGATACCACCAGACCATATGTTCTTTGTAATTGTTGAGAAACAAGAAGAACTATGTGTGAAGCAGATAGTAGACCTCATAAAGTCAAATGATAATCTTGGAGTTCAATATGATTCTGACTTGTTTGATTGGTGTCGAAGAATTGGTTTCCCATACCCTCAGTATTCTGATGCTCGGTTACAGAAAGATTTTACTAAGTTACAATGTGCTAATGTTGCAAAGTATAATCCTTATTCCAAGATTTCAGAATCGGCAATACATCACTTTCATAAATCTATATATGATGCTCATGATAAAGGGTGCGTATCTCCGAAAACTGCTTGGGATGATGATATTTTATTAAAGAGTGTTATTACCGATAGATTGATATATAAGAATGATGTAGACACTTCAAAGGTATTAGCTGGGTTTAATATCAGCAAAATATGTCCGAG
>Ga0310786_10008195_pt1 | contig 13469 bp, 8 predicted proteins | sample AusTroGonzalo_MG_FD_203881 | JGI IMG/M metagenome (GOLD analysis project Ga0310786, IMG submission 203881) | Bovine rumen microbial communities from tropical cattle in Woodstock, Queensland, Australia - Gonzalo_03 (v2) (version 2) | ecosystem: Host-associated > Mammals > Digestive system >... | reverse complement strand
CTTTAAGGTCTTTAAGGTCTTTAAGGTCTTTAAGATCTTTAAGGTCTTTAAGGTCTTTAAGGTCTTTAAGGTCCTTAAGGTCTTTAAGATCTTTAAGGTCTTTAAGGTCTTTAAGGTCTTTAAGGTCTTTAAGGTCCTTAGGGTCTTTAGGGTCTTTAGGGTCCTTAAGGTCTTTAAGGTCTTTATAGAAATCCCAGTTCCACTTTGATGTCGTCGGGGATCATGTCCATGCTCCAGGGCGGGTCGAAGGTGAGTTCCACGTCGACGCTCTTCACGCCGCTGATGTAGCTGACCATCTGCTTCACCTCTTGGAACATGTATTCGGCTTCGGGACAGTCGGGAGCGGTCATGGTCATCAGTATTTTGACATTGAGTTCGTCATCCACGTCGACCTTGTAGATGAGGCCGAGGTCGTAGATGTTGACCGGTATTTCGGGGTCGTAGATGTTCTTCAGACAGTTGACGACGGCCGATTTGATAGTCTCTTGATTGGGTTCCATGTTTTTTGGGGGAGTTCAAGAAGTTCAGGGACTTCTAGAACTCCCTGAACTTCTTTCTTTTCATTATTGTTGTTTGACTTTATAGGCCAGGGCATACATCTTCATCTGCTTCACCATGGAGGTGAGGCCGTTGGAGCGGGTGGGGGAGAGGTGTTCCTTGAGGCCGATGGCGTCGATGAAGCTCAGGGGTGCGTCGAGGATTTCCTGTGGGGTGTGCCCGTCGAGGGCGCGGATGAGCAGGGTGATGATGCCGCGGGTGATGACAGCGTCGCTGTCGGCGCGGAAGTAGAGATGCCCGTCGCGGTGCTCGCAGCTGAGCCATACACGGCTCTGGCAGCCGCGGATGAGGTTCTGCTCGGTTTTGTCCTTCTCGTCGATGGCGGGGCAGTCGCGGCCGAGGTCGATAAGGTAGGCGTAGCGGTCGAGCCATTCGTCGAAGTTGGCGAACTCGTCGATAATCTGTTGTTCGGTTTCTTGGATGGTCATTACTCTTAAGGGTCTTTGCTATTTCGGTGCTTTGCGGATAAGGTATATGGCGGTGAGGCCGAAGACCACCTGAGGCAGGAGCACGGCCAAGAAGGGGTGCAGGTTGCCGCCGGTGGAGAACACGGTGGTGATTTTCATGAACACGACAAAGGCAAAGGCGAGGGCGATGCCGATGGCGAGGTGCATGCCGATGCCGCCGCGGCTCTTACGGGCGGCGATGGCCACCCCGATGAAGGTCATGATGATGATGGAGATGGGGTTGAGGAGGCGCTGGAAGAGTTCGATCTGGGCCTCTTTGACGGTGCCGGTGCCACGCATCCGCTCACGCTGGATGTGGCGTATCAGACGCGGGGTGTTCATGGTCTCGATGCGCTTGGAGAGCAGGTCGAGGTCTTCGGGTTCGATGCCGTAGTCGACTTGGAGGGTCTGCTCGAAGGCGAGGTGCTCGGCCCCGTCGGGGTCGACGGTGCGTAGCGCGTAGCCGACGCTCTGCCAACGTCCGGTGAGGGTGTCGTAGGTGATGAAGTCGGCCGACTCGCGCCGACGCAGCTGTCCGTCGGAGTCGATGGTCTCGCGGCAGAAGCGGTAAGCGCGCTGCGCCTTCACGTCGTAGCTCTCGGCATAGACCTGTACGCCGGGTTCGGACTGGAAGTGGATGTTGGAGTAGTAGCTGGTGGACTTGGGCTGCACGTAGTGCTCTTCGAAGTCGATGAGGTGGCGGTTGGAGATGGGTATCACGAAGTTGCCGAGCAGCATCACCAGCAGGGCCACGATGAGGGAGCCGTGGAGGTAGGGGTGCAGCATGCGTCGGTAGCTGATGCCCGAGCCAAGGATGGCGATAATCTCGGTGTTGCCGGCCATCTTGGAGGTGAAGAAGAGTACCGAGATGAAGATGAAAAGAGGACTGTAGAGGTTGACGAACCCGGGGATGAAGTTGAGGTAGTAGTCGAACATCACCTGCCAGAAGGTGGCGTGGTGCCCGATGAACTTGTCGAGTTTCTCGCTGACGTCGAAGGTGATTACGATAACAATAATCAATGCCAAGGCCAGCAAGAAGGTCTTGATGTACTTACTCAGAATATACCGGTCAAGTCTGTAGGGCATCGTTTGTCATGAACTCCAGGGACGCCTGAACTTCTAGAGGAGCATCTTCTGGAAGTTGGTGAGGCACTCGAGGGCGTTGGTCTTGACGTGGATGAACTCGTCGATGCCATAGCCGCGGTAGGTCTCGACCATCTCCTTGGGGAATCCGGCCAGGACGAGGCTTTTCACCTTGCCTTTCAGCAGGTCGCAGACGGGCTGGGTGAGTTCGGCGTACTCGTCGTCGCTCGAGCAGAGCACCACCACGTCGGCCTTCGAGTCGAGGGCTGCGCGGGCACCCTCTTCGGGAGTGGCGAAACAGGGGTTGTCGATGATTTCATAGCCTGCCACGCCGAAGAAGTTGGTGGCGAAGCCTGCGCGGGCTTTGCGCATGGTGAGGTTTCCGTAGGTGAGCAGGAACACCTTGGGACGGTGTGCGCTGTGCTCGGTCTGCAGGCGCAGCTGCTCGAAGGCTTCGGCGCCGCGGTAGGGTTTCAGCACGGGCACTTCGTCGCCTTTCTCGCAGCAGCAACAGCAGGGTTGACCGCTCTTGCCGTTCTCCACTTTCTCGCCCATCTTCTCGAGCAGGTTGGGGTATTGGTTGGTGCCGAGGATGGTGGTGCGGCGGGTGGCGATATCGAGGTCGCGTTTGCGGGCGGTCTCGGCCACTTCGTCCTGCACCAGGCCAGCGCGGATGGCTTTGCAGAAGCCACCGGCCTCCTCGACTTTGAGGAAGTGCTGCCAGGCACCACGGGCAATTTGGTCGGTGAGGTTTTCAAGGTAGTAGCTGCCGGCGGCAGGGTCGACAATCTTGTCGAGGTAGGACTCTTCCTTGAGCAGCAGCTGTTGGTTGCGGGCGATGCGGTAGCCGAAGTCGTCGGCTTGTTTGTAGGCGTTGTCGAAAGGCAGTACGCTGATGCTGTCGGCACCTGCGACGGCGGCACTCATCGCCTCGGTGGTGGAACGCAGCATGTTGACATAGGGGTCGTAGACCGACTGGTTCCAGCGGCTGGTGGTGGCGTTGACAAAGAGTTTGCAGGGGCAGTCGCAGGCGGGCTGGTACTGGTCCATGATTTTGCTCCAGAGCAGACGGGCGGCGCGTATCTTGGCAATCTCCATGAAGTAGGTGCTACCCACGCCCACGCTGAGGACGATGGAGCGGCCCACATGAGAGGCTTTGCATCCGAGGTCGGAGAGGCGGGCCACCAACTCGTTGGCGGCGGCCAGGCCGAAGCCGAGTTCCTGTACGATGTTCGAGCCTGCGTTGTGCAGCAGGTGGCTACCTACGGTCAGCACGCGGAACTTGGGCAGCGTCTCGTGGGCGTATTCCACCAAAGCCTTGGCCATCTGCAGGTCCTCCTCTTCGCCACGGTGGAAACGGCCGTGGGTGAGGGCGTAGCGGAACATGTCGAAATCGCACGAGCCGCACAGTTCCTTCGGGTCAACCCCTTGGCGTTGGGCGTATTCGACATACAGCTGCAGGGTCTTCAGGTAGTCTTGCGAGCACATGAAGTTGATGCTCACGGCGCTGATGTAGATGCCGTTGAAGAGGGTGGCCATCTCATCGACGCAGTTCACGTTCTTCACGCACAGACCCAGCGAGGTGGCGCCACGGCGTACGGCATCGAGGGCGATGCGGTTGGCCTCCACGGGGTCCTCCACCAGGATGTCCTGGCGCACTTCCCACATGTTGCCGTCGGCCTGTTTGCCGCGGGTGTAGGGCTTCTGACCGGGGTTGGTGTCCAGATATTCAAGGCCTTCCAGGTCTTCGGCACGATAGTAGGGTTTCACGTTGAAACCTTCGATGGTGTGCCACACCAACTTCTTGTCATAGTCGGCGCCTTTGAGGTCTTTTACAATCACTTCTTCCCATTTTTCGGTGGAAACGGGCGGAAATTCGCTGAATAATTTGTTGTCTTCCATTATGTTGTATCGTTTATTTGTTCAAATCCACAAACGGCAAAGATACAAAAAAAATCCAAATAAATGGAATGGTATATATGTAATTAGTTTTTTTTGTGTAAATTTGCTGTCGAATTGGAAGAGATGAGTATCACGCAGATGTCGCTGAATCCGTTTGTTATATGCAAGGCTGCCGCAGGTAGCGGCAAGACTTTCACGTTGGTGAAGGAATATCTGAAACTGGCCATGACCGTCGACGACCCCCGTGTGGAGCGCGGCAGTGACGAGTTTCGCCGTCGCCTGCGCGAGCGGTTCCGCGGTATTCTGGCCATCACCTTCACCAACAAAGCCGCGGGCGAGATGAAGGGGCGTGTCATGGACTATCTGGGACAGATGGCCGAGTACGGCACCGACCGTGACCGTTCACCGATGGGACAGCCGCTGTTCGAGGCACTCAACGCATTGCCGTGCTATGCCGAAAGACCGTTGAATACCCATGAACTGCAGGATATGGCCGAGACGGTCCGCTCGGCGGTGCTGCATCGCTATTCGGACTTGGCGGTCTGCACCATCGACAGCTTCATGCACCGCATTGTGCGCACCTTCGCCCACGACCTGAACCGTCCGATGGATTTCGAGGTGATGATTGACCAGGACGAGATGGTCGCTCAGGCGGTGGAAGGTGTGATGTCGCTGGTAGGGACGCCTGGCAACGAGGAGCTTACATCGGTGGTGCGGGCCTTCGCCGAGAGCCGTATGGAGGAGGAGAAGGGGTACCGTGTGGAGGGGGCATTGGCTTCGCTGGCGGGTCAGCTGTTCAAGGAGGGCACGGATGGCTATATAGCCTCTCTTTCTAAGTTGAGACTCAGTGATTTTTCAGAAATACACCGCACCCTTTCGGCCGACAACCGCCGCTTCGAGCAAGAGGCTCGCCGCTGCGGTGCCGACATGATGGCGCTGCTGGCCGAAGTAGGGGCTGAAGAGTCCGATTGTGCCGGAGGCAGGAACGGATACTACGGTTACTTCCGCGGGCTGGCGGCAGGTAATATCAGGCCGATGACCAAGAGTGCTGCCGAGGCCTTGGAGTCAGGGCGGCTGGCTAGCGCCAAGTGCGACCCAGGCCTCAAGGAGGACCTGGCCGATGCCCATGGCTCCATGCTGGGCATCTACGAGCGCACGCTGGCATTGGTGGGCTCGGCCCTCGTCGGCGACGGACAAGGACTGCGCGACTACAATACACGTTCGCTGCTGCTCAAGAACCTCTATTCCATGGCTTTGCTCGGACAGTTGGCCGAGCAGTTGCGCCTCTATGCCAAGGACAACGGAGTGGTGCACCTGTCGGAGTTCAACAGACTCATCAACAAGATTGTCGTCGAGGAGCCTGCGCCGTTCATCTACGAGCGTCTGGGCAACCGCTACCATCATTTCCTGATTGACGAATTCCAGGACACCTCGGTGCTGCAGTGGCACAACCTGGTGCCCTTGGTGGAGAACGGGGTGTCGCAACGGCACGAGTCGTTGGTGGTGGGCGACGGCAAGCAGGCCATTTACCGCTTCCGGCAAGGCGATGTGCGCCAGTTTGTGGCGTTGCCGCACGTCGAGGGTATGGCGTTGCATGGCCGCACCCTCGAAGCTCGCGGTAACTACAGCGAGGTGAGTCTCGATACCAATTTCCGCACTGCCTCGAGCGTGGTGGAATTCAATAACCGTTTCTTTACATGGCTGCTACAGCAGCCTCCTTTCGCCGAAAACTCGTTGGCGCAGGAAATCTTCGTGGGACAGCCCAACGCGGAGGGGCATCCGGCGCTGTGGCAGCGGCTGCCTGCGAAGGCGGTGCCCGAGGGGCATGTAGAACTCAGTTTTGTCGACCCCGATGACCCTGAGGCCCTCTACGAATACATCCGACAGACTATTGTGCGTCTGGTGCGCGAACAAGGCTATCGCCTGCGTGATATTATGATATTGGGTCGCGACAAGAGTGACCTCGACCGAGTGGGCACCTACCTGCAGTCGCATGGTGAGGAGATGCCCATTGAGTTGTGCTCCAGCGAGTCGTTTTTCCTCACCCGCAGCCATGCGGCGATGGCCGTCGTGGCGGCGTTGCGCCTGCTACGCGACAATGACGACCGGGTGGCAGCCGCCGACCTGCTGCAGCGGCTCTGCAATCTGGGCCTGTTGCCGTCGCCATGCCACGAGGCTTTCCTCGGCGAGGGACCGGTCGACGTGGCCGCCCTGCTGCGCGAGGCCGGAGGGTTCGACTTCCGCCCCGCCTACCTGACGGGACTGGGCCTTTATGACTGCTGCGAAGAGGTGGTCAGGGAGTTGCGGCTCGACGGTATCGATACCGCCTATGTGGCGTCGTTGCTGGGCCGTGTGGCGGCATTCGTCACGCGCTGCGGCGAAGGGGTGGGGGCTTTCCTCGACTGGTTCGACGACAATACCGGCGACCCCGCCGACTCGCACGGAAAGCAGCTGTCGGTGGCAAGTCCCGACGGCATCGACGCCGTGCGGATGATGACCATCCACAAAGCCAAGGGGTTGGAAGCGCCGGTGGTGATTTGTCCTTTCTTCGCCCCCAGCTGGAAAGCCACCCGCCTGTGGGTCGACCTGGGCGAAGGCATCGAAGCTGGCGGACACCGGCTACCGGCGGCCTTCATCGAGTTGGACAAAAAACGTTCGTCGCGTTTCGATGGCGTGCGCGACGAGGAGCAACGCCTCGAGGAGGTCGACAAACTCAACGTGCTTTATGTGGCCTTGACGCGTCCGCAGGAGCAGCTGTTTGTGGTGTGCCCCACGCCGTCGGAGCGGACCACCTCGACCGAGGTGAGCTATCCTCGGCTGCTCAAGGCCTTTGCGGACGAGGTGCGGTCCTCGGCCGGTGACGCGAAGTTCCGCCATGTGGAGCGTCGCCGCGGTGACGCCGCCGCCGAGCGGGTGGCGGTGGATGGCGTGGCTTTCGCCGAGTGGAGCGAGAAGGTGGCCGTGGCATCGCCCGACGAGCCGCGGCTCGATGCGCTGCAGGAAGAGAAAGTCAGGTTCGGCACCTATGCCCATGCCCTGCTGTCGGATGTGCGTCACGCCGGTGACGTGGATGCCGCGTTGGAACGGTTCGCCCGACGCACCCCGTTGGCCGACGGCGAACGGGAACGCTTGGAAGCGCTGGCTCGCAGTGTGGTGTCGCATCCCGACACGGCACGTTTCTTCCAGCCGGATAACGAGGTGAAGAACGAATGTGACCTGACCGACGGTGTGGCGATAGGGCGTCCCGACCGTGTGGTCGTCACTGCCGAGGCGACCTGGGTGATTGATTTCAAGACTGGACAGGACCTGGGCGAGGTGCACGACCGGCAGGTGTGTCGCTATTGCGAGGCCTTGCGTGGCATGGGCTATCCTCAAGTCGGCGGATGGCTCATCTACCTGCTTCCCGACATCCGTGTCCGCCAAGTGCTTTGACGGTGTTTTTCTCCGTTAAAGAAATGTTAAATTTTAGATTTTTCACATTTTCTTGTTGGTAATTCGGATTTTTTTCGTAATTTAGCGGTGCGAAAATAGGGGTGTGAAAAGCCCCCGAATAGAGAATAAATAATTAAAAGACAAAAATATGGAACTGAAGAAAAATCCCAAGGCCGACCTCGAAAAACGTCGGGGACTCTATTTAGAGATAGGTCTGGTGGTGGTTCTTGTGGCCACGCTGGTTGCCTTCAACGTGAAGTCGTATGACAAGGAGGAGAAGGAACAGTTCGAGCGCATGGTCAGCGAAGAGCAGGAGGAAATCATCATCCAGACTCAGGAGCAGGAACTGCCTCCCCCTCCTCCTCCCGAGCAGCCTGAGGTGACCACCGAGTTCGAAGTGGTGGAAGACGATGCCGAGGTGACCAACGAGCTGGTCGTCAACGCCGAGGTGACGGAAGACACCAAGAACATCGAGATTACCCCCGTGGTCGTGGATGAGGAAGAAGAGGAAGAAGAACAGCAGATTTTCACCGTTGTGGAGAACGACCCCGAATTCCCCGGTGGTATGGAAGCCCTGTACAAGTACTTGGCCCAGAATATCAAGTATCCGCAGTTGGCTCGCGACAACAACATCACCGGCCGCGTGTATGTGACCTTCGTGGTGGAGCGTGACGGCAGCATCACCGGTTGCCGTGTGTTGCGTGACATTGGCGGTGGATGCGGTCAGGAAGCTATCCGCGTGGTGAAGTCCATGCCTAAGTGGACCCCCGGTAAGCAGCGCGGCAAAGCTGTCCGTGTGCAGTTCAACCTGCCGGTCAACTTCAATCTGCAGTAAAGGCTTTGATAAGCGTCAACAACCTCTCGGTGCAGTTTACGGGCACCGAGCTTTTCAAAAACGTCACATTCAACATCGCCGACCACGACAGGGTCGGCCTTGTTGGTATGAATGGGGCAGGTAAATCCACCCTGCTCAAGATACTCTGTGGGGATCAGGAGCCCGAAAGCGGCACGATAGTCATCGCCACAGGGCAGACGGTGGGCTACTTGCCGCAGGAGATGGTTCCCGATGCCGTGGGTACTGTCGTCGAGGAAGCGCTGACGGCCTTCAGCCAGCTGGATGCGCTGGAGGCGGAACAGGAACGGCTGACGGCCGAGATTGCCGAACGTACCGACTATGAGAGTGACGCCTACACGCGTCTGCTGGAACGTCACAACGAGGTGACCGAGCAGCTGACCCTGCTGGGCGGTGGCCGTCGCCGTGAGGCGGCCGAGAAGGTGCTCTTGGGCTTGGGTTTCAGGCATGGAGACTTCGACCGACCGGTATCGGTGTTCAGCGGTGGCTGGCAGATGCGTGTCGAACTGGCCAAACTGCTGCTCCGACATCCGGATTTCCTGTTGCTTGACGAACCTACCAACCACTTGGACATCGAGTCGATACAGTGGCTCGAAAACTATCTGGGCGCCTATAGCGGTGCTGTCGTGCTGGTAAGTCATGACCGTACGTTCCTCGACAATATCACCAAGCGCACCATCGAGATTACCGCCGGTCGCATCTACGATTACAAATGCCCCTACAGCGAGTATGTGGTGCAGATGCAGGAACGCCGTGCCAGTCAGATGGCACAGCTGTCGGCCCAGCAGCGGCAGGTGGCGCAAATAGAGGCCTTTATAGAGCGCTTCCGCTACAAAGCCACCAAGGCCAAGCAGGTGCAGAGTCGTGTGAAGATGCTGGAGCGTATGGAGCAGATTGTGGTGGATGAGGTGAGTACGGAGAGTATCCGCTTCCAGTTCCCTCCGGCACCGCACAGCGGAAAGATTGTGATTGAAGCACAGCGTCTGGGCAAGGCTTACGGCGAGCATCAGGTGTTCGACGGTGTCGATTTGCTGCTTACCGCAGGGAAGAAAGTGGCCTTTGTGGGCCGCAATGGCGAAGGCAAGTCCACCATGGCGAAAATCATCGTGGGCGAGCTCAATGACTATACCGGCACTTTCCGTCTCGGCAGCGGGGTGGTGATGGGATACTATGCGCAGAACCAGGCGGCCATGCTCAATCTGGACAAGACCGTCTTCGAGACCATCGACGACGTGGCACAGGGCGATATCAGGCCCAAGATACGCAATATCCTGGGCAGTTTCCTCTTCTCGTCGGAAGATATAGACAAAAAGGTAAAGGTGCTTAGCGGCGGTGAGAAAGCACGGTTGGCGTTGGCCAAACTGCTGCTCACGCCCAGCAACCTGCTGATTCTGGACGAGCCGACCAACCACCTGGACATGAATTCGAAGGATGTGCTCAAAAACGCGCTGTTGCAGTACACGGGCACCTTGGTGGTGGTGAGTCACGACCGCGACTTCCTGAACGGTCTTACTGACGAATTATATGAGTTCCGCGATGGCGCGGTGCATGAGTTCAGGGGTGATATCATGGAGTTCTTGGAGCAATCCAAAGACCGTAAGGACTCTAAGGATATTAAAGACTCTAAGGGCCAGAAGCCCCAAAGCTCCTCCAAGCAAGCCTATGAGCAGAGCAGAGAGCGCGAACGTGAGCGGCGGAAGTTGCAGAATGCGGTGGCTCAGAAAGAAAAAGAGATAGAAGAGATAGAAAACCAAATAGCGCAGAAAGATGAGGTGCTGGCCACCGGTGCCCCTCAGGATGAGGCTTTTTATAAGGAGTATCAAGAGTTGAAGACAGCGTTGGAGCGGAAGATGGAGGAGTGGGAAGAGGCTGTCGTATTAGCAGAAAGTTGAATGATAGATGGCAAAAAAGACTGACGACGGATCGCCGCTGATGCGGCAGCATGCTGAGCTGAAGAAGAAATTCCCCGACGCGATATTGTTGTTTAGGGTGGGGGACTTTTACGAGACCTTCGGCGAGGATGCCGTCAAGGCGTCGCAGATATTGGGACTGACGTTGACGCGCAAGATGGCTGGTGGCGGCGAATATACCGAATTGGCTGGAGTGCCCCATCATGCACTGGAACAGTATCTTCCGCGTCTGGTTAGGGCAGGTCTGCGAGTGGCCATCTGTGAACAGCTGGAGGACCCCAAGACCGCCAAGGGATTGGTGAAGCGTGGCATCACCGAGCTGGTAACCCCTGGCGTGGCCTATAACGACATGGTGCTTGAAGTGAGGGAGAATAACTTCCTCTGCGGCCTGCATCTGACAGACAATGTGCATGGTGTGAGTTTCTTGGATGTGTCGACTGGTGAGTTCTATGTGGCCCAGGGCGACCTGGCATATATCGACAAACTGATGTCCAATTTCCACCCCTCCGAGGTGGTGCTGCAGCGCAAACGGCAGCGTTGGTTCCAGGAACACTTTGCCGAGAAATACTATTGCAATACCTTCGAAGACTGGGTGTTTGCCCCAGACTTCGCCCGGGAACTGCTGCTCAAGCAGTTTGGCACCACCTCCCTCAAGGGCTTTGGTGTGGAGGACCTCGATATGGGAATTATCGCTGCCGGTGCGGTGCTTTACTACCTCCAGGACACACAGCATAACCAGACGGCCAACATCACAAGGCTGAGCCGTGTGGAGCGTGACCGTTATGTGTGGCTCGACCGGTTCACCGTGAGGAATCTTGAATTGGTGTCGTCGCCCAACGACAATGCCAAGACCCTGCTTGATGTGGTGGACCAGACACTCACCCCCATGGGGTCGAGGTTGATGCGCCGTTGGGTAATCATGCCTTTGAAAGAGAAGGAATTGATAGAGGAACGCCTCCGTGTGGTGGATGTGTTGGTCAGGGATGCCGGTTTGCGGCAGTCGCTGGGGCAGCAGATTAAGATTATCGGCGACTTGGAACGCCTGATAACCAAGGCTGCCGTTGGCCGTATCAATCCACGCGAACTCTTGCAGTTGAGGCGCTCGTTGGATGCGGTCGGCGAGCTGAAACAATTGTGTGCGTCGAGCGGTGACGAAGCGCTGGTACGAATGTCGGAGCAGATGAACCCATGCCCCCTCCTGGCCGAGCGTATCGGACGGGAAGTGAAAGAAGATCCGCCGGCCAAGGTGGAGAAAGGCGGAGTGATGGCCGCGGGTGTGAACGAGGAATTGGACGAGTTGCGTTCGATGGCGGGCTCGGGCAAGGAATATTTGAAGTCGTTGCAACAGAAAGAACAGGATGCCACCGGAATTCCGTCACTCAAAATAGGGTTCAACAATATCTTCGGCTATTACTTCGAGGTCTATAACACACATAAAGACAAGGTGCCGACCGAGTGGGTGAGGCGTCAGACCCTGACCAATGCCGAGCGATATATCACGCCGGAACTGAAAGAGTACGAGGACAAGATACTCGGAGCCGAAGAGCGGATACTGGCACTGGAGGCACAACTGTACACCCAGTTGATGGCTGCGGTGACCGAGTATGTGCAACCCATCCAGTACGATGCCCAGATGGTGGCGCATCTCGACTGTCTGCAGAGTTTCGCCGAGGTGGCCCTCGGAGGCAATTACTGCCGTCCGGAACTGACGGAGGATGACCGGATAGAGATTGTGGAAGGCCGTCACCCCGTCATCGAGACCCAGATGGCAGCAGGCGAACAGTATGTCAGCAACGATGTGACACTGGACCGCGACCATCAGCAGATAATGATAATCACCGGCCCCAATATGAGTGGTAAGTCGGCGTTGCTGCGTCAGACGGCCTTGATTGTGCTGATGGCGCAGATGGGATGTTACTGTCCGGCCAAGCGTGTCGTGGTGGGGGTGGTAGATAAGGTATTCACGCGCGTGGGCGCGAGCGACAACCTGAGCAGCGGCGAGTCCACATTCATGGTGGAGATGAACGAGACTGCCAGCATCCTCAACAATGTCAGTGACAGGAGTTTGGTGCTGCTTGACGAGATTGGGCGGGGAACGTCGACCTACGACGGTATCTCCATCGCCTGGGCCATTACCGAGTACCTGCACAACAGCAAACAAGCCCGTCCCAAAGTGTTGTTTGCGACCCACTACCATGAGCTGATTGAGATGGAAGAGCAGTACGAACGTATCAAGAACTACCATGTCAGTGTGAAAGAAATAGACGGGCGTGTGATCTTCTTGCGTAAATTGGTTCCTGGCGGCAGTGAACATAGTTTTGGTATCCATGTGGCACGGCTGGCCGGTATGCCCCCGCAGGTAGTCAATCGTGCTGACGCCATGCTCCAGGTGCTTGAGGCAAAAAATGAACGCACGGTCGAGGGAGGTGAAAAAAGCAAAAAAGCGGCGAAGAAAGAGCAGAAAAACACCGATGCGGGAGGTTATCAACTCAGTTTTATCCAATTGGAGGATCCGACATTGCTGGAGATAAGGGATAAGATATTAGATATTGATATTGATACACTTACTCCGTTAGAAGCGTTGCTGAAACTCAACGAGATTAAAAAAATTGTGGCGAAAAAATAAAAAAATATTTTGCCAGTTTCAAAAATGTTTGTACTTTTGCACCCGCTTTTGAGATAAAAATCAGAGGTGAAAAGAGTTGATTGAAAGGTTGAAAAACGCGATGCGGAAATAGCTCAGTTGGTAGAGCACGACCTTGCCAAGGTCGGGGTCGCGAGTTCGAGTCTCGTTTTCCGCTCAGGTCTCCTAAATCAGAGAGAGATGCTCTGGTGGTGGAATGGTAGACACGAGGGACTTAAAATCCCTTGCCCGCAAGGGCGTGTGGGTTCAAGTCCCACCCGGAGTACCAAATCGCGGAAATAGCTCAGTTGGTAGAGCACGACCTTGCCAAGGTCGGGGTCGCGAGTTCGAGTCTCGTTTTCCGCTCAAGGAAAAAATGAAAAAAGTCCAAAAAGCCCTGTAAGGGCGAAAGTGAACAGGCAGGGGTGAAACCCCTGTAAAGAGAAATTTGACATGCTGCAGCAGCGGCAAAGCCCATGTCCAAAAAGATGCCTCCGAGGAGGCCGATGCACGTTGCTGAAACACAAGCGAAGAAAGAATAATGTCTTGGTAGCTCAGCTGGTAGAGCAATTGACTCTTAATCAATGGGTCCAGGGTTCGAATCCCTGCCAGGACACTTATCGCGGGGTGTAGCGCAGTTGGCTAGCGCGCCACGTTCGGGA
>Ga0310786_10008194_pt1 | contig 13469 bp, 12 predicted proteins | sample AusTroGonzalo_MG_FD_203881 | JGI IMG/M metagenome (GOLD analysis project Ga0310786, IMG submission 203881) | Bovine rumen microbial communities from tropical cattle in Woodstock, Queensland, Australia - Gonzalo_03 (v2) (version 2) | ecosystem: Host-associated > Mammals > Digestive system >... | reverse complement strand
CCCATCACCTTATTAAATTGTTCGCACTTGTACTCCGGGAAGTTCATGCGCAGGTATTTGGCAAACTGGCCGCGGTTGATTTCGCAGACCACAATCTTCTTGTGACCTTGCAGCACTTCCTCGGTGTTGCGCGGCAGTGGCATGATGTAGTCGAAGTGGGCATGGGCGATGCTCTTGCCTTCTTCCATCAGGCCTTCAACGGCGGTGCGGACGGTGCCGAAAGTGCCACCCCAACTCACCACGAGGAGGTCGGCATTCTTGTCGCCATAGATTTCCTGCAGCGGAATGTCATTGGCCACGCGAGCAATCTTTTCCTCACGGAGTTCAGTCATCATCTGGTGGTTCTCAGGATTGGTGGACAAATTGCCCTTGCCGTTTTCCTTTTCCAGACCACCGACGCGGTGACGCAAACCGGGCGTTCCCGGGATAGCCCATTCGCGGCGCAACCATTTCTCGTCGCGGCGATACGGCATGTAGTTCGGGTCGTCGGCTTTGGCCAAAGGCGGGGTAATGGTCGGCATGTCGGCCATGCGCGGGATACGGAACACCTCGGAGCCGTTGCCCAACGAACCGTCGCTGAGCATGATGACGGGTGTCATGTGCTCGATGGCGAGGCGGGCGGCTTCAAAAGCACTGTAGAAGCAACCGGCGGAACTGCGGGCAGCGATGACCACGAGCGGAGCGTCACCATTGCGGCCAAAGAGGGCTTGCAACAAGTCGCTCTGTTCCATCTTGGTCGGCAGACCTGTGGAGGGACCGCCACGCTGCACATCAATGATGACCAGCGGAAGTTCCGTCATCACGGCCAAGCCCAAGGCTTCGCTCTTCAGAGAGAGGCCAGGTCCAGAGGTCGTTGTCACGGAGAGGCAACCTGTGTAGGCAGCACCAATCGATGACATGATGCCAGCGATTTCGTCTTCAGCCTGATAAGCCTTGACGTTGAGGTTCTTGTATTTGGTCAGTTCGGCCAAAATGTCAGTGGCAGGCGTGATAGGATAAGAACCGAGGAAGAGCGGACGGCCCGACTTCTCCGAAGCGGCCATCAAACCCCAAGCGGCGGCGGTATTGCCAGTGATGTTGCGGTATTTGCCCTTTTCAAGGTCGGCGGCTTCCACACGATAGGTGTTGGTGAAGAGTTCCCAAGTGTCGGCATAATGGTAACCGGCATCCAAAACGGTGCGGTTGGCCTTAATCACTTGGTCCTTGCCTTTGAACTTGGTCTCGAAATAAGCATAAACGGTATCCAATTCGCGGTTGAAAAGATACATCACGATACCGAGGGCAAACATGTTCTTCGACTTGAGCATCGACTTGTTGTCCATGCCGAAGTCCTTCAAAGCCTCCTTGGTGAGTTCCGAAATCGGGGCCTTGATGACTTGATAGTCGGCCAAGGTGCCGTCAGTCGTCGGATCAGCCTCATAACCAGCCTTTTCGAGGGCCTTGTCGGTCATCGAGTCTGAGTCGAAGATGATGATGGTTCCAGGACGGAGCCAGCGCATGTTCGCCTTGATGGAGGCGGGGTTCATGGCAACCAACACGTCGCAGAGGTCGCCCGTGGTGTGGACCGGTTTGTGTCCGAAATGCACTTGGAAACCGCTGACGCCAGCCACCGTACCTTGCGGCGGACGGATTTCTGCCGGATAGTCGGGGAAGGTGGCGAAATCGTTTCCGGCAAATGCTGTTGAATCCGAAAATAGATTTCCGGTAAGTTGCATACCATCGCCCGAGTCGCCCGAAAAGCGGATGACGACATGTTCAAGGGCTACAACCTTACTTTTTGCTGTCATATTTGATGAATTTAATTATTGATTTAATCAGAACTAATTCGCGGCAAAGATACATATTAAATAGGTGCAAACCCAAAGAAATCCGCTTTTTATTTTCCTTTTTAGAATGGAAAACATACCCCGTTCAATATCAACAATTTGAACCATTCCCTTATTTAGACTGAATAAAAATTTCCATTTTGGGCTTATTGGAATGAAAGTTGTAGTATTTTTGCGGCACTAAAACTCAAAACAAACCCTAAAATTAAAACATTATGGCTTACAAAATCACAGACAGCTGCATTGCTTGCGGCACATGTATCGACGAATGCCCCGTTGGCGCTATTTCGGAAGGCGACATCTATGTCATCGACCCTGACACCTGCGTTGGTTGCGGAACCTGCGCTGGCGCTTGCCCGAACGAAGCAATCGTTGAAGACTAATCCGAATTGAATGAAACTGCATTAAAAGAAAAAAAGCCTGCCAAAAACAGGCTTTTTTGATTTTTTTTGCCAGTTTTGAAAAGTTTGGCAAAGTATTTGCTATCTTTGCAACGTTCTTTGAAAGAAACATCAAACAAACAACCTAATTACTAACTAAAATCATTAAAAAAATGAAAAAATTAGCATTGGCACTCGTGTGCTTCGTCAGCGTTGCTTTCTTTGCAAGCTGCACCCCGGAAATCACTAATCCGGAACCTTCAATCGCCATTATGACTGGTGAAAACTATGTGTATGATGGCCAAACCATCGACATCAATACCGAGTACCTTATCGGTTTCCGCGCCGCATCCAACAGCCAAACCATGAAAGAATTGGCTTCCTTCAAACTCGTCGGCACAATCTACGACATCGATGATAGCGTACTCAGCACCAATGACTCCACCTTCGCCATCAGTGGATCCGAGTATGTGTACCAAAAAGTGCTCAACTTTGAAGTCAGAGAACTGATTGGCAAGGTTTCCCTCACCGCCAGCGTTACCGACGTCGACGGCAAGGTCAATTCCACCACCATCACCCTCAACATCAACCAACCCGCCGTTGCTTTGGAGCCCAAGGATTTCTCATGGCTCAGAAAAGGCAGCGAAGATGGCACTGGTCTTGCCGAATACGGCCTTGAATGGAAAGGCAATGGCAAGGAAGTCTTCGCCATCATCAAGCCCGTCGAAGGTGCTACGATGTTCGCTATCTTGCCCGAAGATTGGGAAGCCGTTAAAACTGACGTTGATAAGGCCGCTTTCTTTAGCGATGGCGTTTACAGCGTGATTTCCGATTTCCGTGGTGTTTCCGCTTGGAACTCCAATGATTACAATTTCGTAATCGGTACCCTCTACAATGGCCAGTATCACATGATTCACATCACTCACGGTGAGGTTCAGAGCATCACCAACGCCCAAGGACAATACGTCCGCACGGACATCACCATCACTGGCCAGTCCAAGTAAAGAATCATATCATTCCTAAAAAACCACCAAAGGTGCGTCATTGTGGCGCACCTTTGTTTTTGCAACCAACACAAAAATCTGGGCGGAATCGGGCAAAAAATCATCGATTCCGCCCAGATTTTATAAAAAAGTGGGCGGAATTGAAGAAAATTTCATCGATTCCGCCCGAAAACATCATTCCGCCAGCGCGTGACTAATCTTCCGATTGATTTGCAACAAACGATTTTCGTCCAATTTGATGACTTTGCGGTCGTAAGTCATCAGGCCGTTGAGTTCGGTTTCGCAATCGGTGGTTTGGGTGTAGACTGCCGCCGAAAAGCCTTGGAAAACCATCTTATACAGCATGTTGGCGTATTCAACGTAGGTGTCAGTCACCTTTTCCTCTGAATCAAATTCCACATAGCCCCAGCCTTGGTCTTTCACCCATGTGTGGCCTTCCACCTTGCGCCCGATGCCGCCATATTCGCCCAACACCGTGGCGCGAGTCGGGTCGTAAAGCACCATCTTCGGCTCAGGATAATGGTGCAGGTCGAGGATGTCGCCGCACTGGTAGAAATTACCTCCCGAAGCAGGATTCACCAATCGCGTCGGGTCGAGTTTCTTGGTCATTTCAACGATTTCAGGTGTCTTGAACTGTCCCCATGATTCGTTGAAGGGCACCCAAACGCCAATGCAAGGCACTGATTTCAAACTGTTTATAATTTCTGTCCATTCCTTTTTGTAACATTCCTCCGATTCAAGCGTGCGCAGGCTTTCAGGGCCTTGGTAGTATTGCGTCGTTTGCCACTCTGGGCCACGACCACCGCTCGGCATATCCTGCCAAACAATGAGGCCGATGCGGTCGCAATGGTAGTACCAACGGGCAGGCTCCACCTTCACATGCTTGCGAATCATGTTGAATCCCAAGTCCTTGGTTTTCTGCATGTCGTAGGCCAAAGCCTCATCTGTAGGTGCAGTGTAAAGCCCATCGGGCCACCAGCCTTGGTCGAGCGGACCGAAATGGAAAATCGGGAGGCCGTTCAAGGTGAGGCGCACAATGCCACTCTCGTCGCGCTGCGTGCCGAAACTGCGCATGGCGAAATAACTGTCTACCTCGTCAATCACTTTTCCTTTGCGCAATACTTTGATTTTCAAATCATAAAGGAAAGGATGGTCGGGTGTCCAGCGCAAAAATTCCTCGGGCATGTTCACTTCGACTGGATGCCCGTTGATGGACTTGCCCGTGGCAACAGTTTCGCCCTCAAACGACACTTCCACTTGGTACAAATCGTCCTTGGTCGGGTTGGAGAATTCCACATCCACGCTCACCGTTGCCTTCTCGAAATCAGGCGTGGTGACGAGATTTTGAATGTAATCTTCAGGCACATTTTCAAGCCAAACCGTTTGCCAAATGCCCGTCACGGAAGTGTAGAAAATGCCGCGCGGCTTGATGACTTGCTTGCCATGCGGGATGTAACTGCTGTTGGTCGGGTCCCAAACGCGAACAACGAGATTGTTCTGTTTCCCTTGCAATGCCTGTGTAATGTCGAAAGTGAAAGGTGTATAACCGCCTGTGTGTGAGCCAACTTTAATGTCGTTCACCCAAACATCCGTCATCCAATCGACGGCACCAAAATGGAGCAAAATCCGGCCATTTTTCCAATTGGAAGGAACGGCGAAAGTCTTTTGGTACCAAAGCGCATTATCAGGCCCGACTTCCTTCTGCACACCCGACAGCGACGACTCGATGCAGAACGGTACGAGAATGTCGCCCTCGTATTTTTGCGGAGTCTTTTCCCCTTTCGCAGTGATGGCGTATTGCCATAGACCATTGAGATTTTTCCAATCGGGGCGCACCATCATCGGGCGCGGGTACTCGGGCAGGACGTTTTCAGGGGAAACCGTTTCCGCCCATTGTGTCTTGATTTTGTCGCCAGCGGGAGCATATTGCGCTACGGCGGCTGTTGTTATGAGCATTGCAATAAGTAAAAATTTGATTTTCATTGTATTGAGTATTTATTCTTCGGTCATTTCCTTGATAAACGCATCGCAAGCGGAAAGCAGGCTTCGGATGGCGCGATGAATGAGGGCATCCGTATCGGGAATGGCATCATCAAGTTGTTGTTCGTAGCACATCCACACCGACGCGCCTTTTTCCTTGCCGTCCTCGTAGTCGTAAAGCACCGCCTTCACCACCTTATAATTCCAGTTGATGTTGTTGCAAGCCATGATGGCCTGCGCGAAATTGGCATCCGTCACGTCGAAGATTCCGGGTAAAGTCAGGCGGAAAAGCGAGGGGTCTTCCCTATCGTTCCAAAGCAAAAAATTCCAACCTTGATAAGTGAAATTCAGCCCCAAGTCGCTCTTTTTTGTGGCGATGCCTTGCGACTTCAAACATTTGGAAACCAATCCGTTGACACTCATACTATTTAGGCTTTGTTGAAACCGATGCGCGTCTTGGTAGAATAGGTCGGATTCTTGTATTTCAACACATCAATGAGGATTTTCTGCGAAATCGGCACGTCATTGTAGGCGGCGGTCATGGCGGCCTCGTTGACGGCCTCCGTGATGTCGCCCGCGTTGAAGTCGTCCGACATTTTGGCCAACTCGTCGAAGTCCAATTCCTCACAAGGACGGTCTTTCAGATGATCCATGAAAATGTCCTTACGCGCCTCAAAATCAGGCTGCGGCACGAAAAACACCCTATCGAAGCAACCCACGCGCATAATGGCTTGGTCGATAAGGTCGGGGCGGTTGGTGGTGGCCACCACGAGGATGCCTTTCTTCGAGCATTCATTCATCATGCCGAACAAGGCCGAAATCTGCTGCGTGATGTTGCTGTCCTCGCCCTCGCCGTTGGGATTGGGCGCAATGAACTCCAACTCATCAAAGCAAAGCACAAACGGGGCCTTGATTTCGGCGGCATCGAACACCCGTTGCAGGTTGTCAAGCACGCCGTCCTGATAAATATGTCCCATCTCCACGCCCTTGATGATGGAATAATTAAAGCCCAATTCTTCCGCAAAACTCTCAAGCACAAGACTTTTTCCGCATCCGGGAGGGCCATAGAGCAGCACACCATTGATGGCCGGCAACCTGTACAACTTCGCCTTTTCGGGATTCTGCAAAGCGAAAAGCACCTCCTTGCGCAGTTGTTCCTTCAGTTCGTCGCGACCCGTCACATTGTCGAAACCGCTGCCCGAGCCTTTCTTGAAAGTGATGGTCGGGCCGCTATTGTCTTGACTTTGTGCATCCTCTTGAGGTGCAGCGTTGGGAGCCTCGTCCTCCATCCTTTTTGCTAATTCAGGCATCACCTGCTCATACAGGGCTTGCGCAAATTCAGCCGCCGACGCGAAACGGTCTTCGGGCTTCTTAGCCAAGGCTTTCAGCAAAATAGCCTTCAGATAATCAGGAAGTTGTACTTCTTCCGTTTCCAAAACAAGGTCTTTTTTCCGCGCCTTCTTCACCGCATCGGCAATCTTTTGCTTGTCACCTTCAAGCGTTCTCAAATCCATTTCCTCCCATGGCGACTTGCCGAAAATCAGGAAATAAAGGAGCGCGCCCGTGGAGAAAATGTCGCTCTTTACCGTGTAGACTGAACGGAAAGTTTCGGGAGCGCGGAAATAGGGCATCAGGTCCTCGTCGGCGAAAGTCGGGCGGCCTTTGACCATGTAAGAGATATGCCCCAAGTCGATGATGGTGGGCATCAACATACCATCCTCCATCTCCTGAAGCATGATGTTTGAAGGCCGTATATCATTGTGTATCAATGCACGGGAATGGATAAATGTCAGTCCTGTCAAGACGCAGAGCGTGATTTGCACCGCGTCCTCAAGGTCGAAGCGACCATCCTCCCTGACAGCATCCAAAAGCAGGGTGCCACGGTAGAATTCCGTCACAAGGTAGTGGTAGGTCGCGTTGCCCTTGCGCACCTCGCCGTTGTCGACATAGCGGACAACATTCTGATTCTCATCCGTATTCAGTTCCTTGCAAAGTTGGATTTCGTAGACCTCCTTACCCTCAAAAAGTTGCTCGCGGGGAATGCTACGGAAGTCGTAAATCTTCATAAAATACATCATATCGTCAGGGCCAAGCACCGTATATGACTCAGCCACAGCACCTTTCTTCACGAATGAATGGATGACATACTTGCCAATCTTCTCACCTTTTTTGAATGTTTGCATAAGCGAAAATTTATTGGGCAAAGGTCACGAAATTATTTGATTTGCGCAAGCACTGAAATAAATTTTTCCAGTTTTTATGCAAATCATAAAATTGAATTTGTATTTTTGCATAAAATTTCAGTCATGATTGAACGTACAATAGAAGAAAAATTGCGGCAGATGACCAGCAAATTCCCAGTCGTCACACTGACGGGAACGCGCCAATGCGGGAAATCGACGCTGCTCAGACAACGCTTTAACGAGTTCAAATACATCTCTTTGGAAGATGTAGACCATCGGCAGTTTGCCATCGATGACCCTCGTGGTTTTCTGATGAATTTCGGTTCCCCTCTGATTATTGACGAAGCCCAATACGCCCCTGACCTGTTTTCCTACATCCAAACCCGCGTGGATGAGCGAAACGAAACGGGAATGTATATTCTGTCAGGCTCCCACAATTTCCTGTTGATGGAACGCATTTCGCAAAGCCTTGCCGGCCGTACCGCTGTATTGAAAATGGCACCGCTTTCTGTCACCGAATTACGGCAGGCCTCGCTATTACCCGATAACCTGAACGACTGGCTAATCACAGGCGGCTATCCAAGAATCTACGACAAGGAAATTGATACTAATGATTTCTTTCCCAACTACATACAAACTTATCTTGAACGCGATGTGAGGCTGCTGCGCAACATCAGCGACATGTCGCAATTTGTCCGTTTCCTGAAACTTTGTGCTGGTCGCATTGCCCAACTGCTCAATGTGGCTTCATTGGCCACCGAATGTGGGATTTCCGTACCAACAGCCAACGCTTGGCTTTCCATTTTGGAAACGAGTTACACTGTTTTCTTGCTGAAGCCATACTACAAGAACTTCAACAAGCGACTTGTAAAATCGCCGAAACTCTATTTTTGTGATTCGGGTTTGGCTGCCTCGCTATTGGGATTGGAGAATTCCCGTCAGATGGAAACACATTATATGCGTGGCGAACTATTTGAAAACATGGTGATTGCAGAATTTGTGAAACGGGCATACGCCCAAGGTCGTGAACCCAACCTGTATTTTTGGCGCGATAGCAACGGCGAGGAAATCGACCTCCTTTCCGAACAAGGGCTGGATTTGGATTGCTACGAAATCAAGTCAACGGCGACCATGCACACCGACCATTTCACTTCGCTAAAAAATTTCGCAAAAGGGGCTCATCTTGAAACAAGCCGACTCCATGTCGTTTATGGTGGCGAGCATGATATCCAAACCTCAAACGGGAACTACATTTCATGGAAAAACTTGTAGTTTTATGCAAATCATAAAATCCGATTTTCAGATTTGCATAAAATCCTTTTGTGATGAGAAATCAGATTCAGATGCTCCATCTTTAAAAACATTCAATCAATGCCAGTAATATCCAATTCGGACATATCAATAGGCACCAACATTCGCTGCAATCTGCTCAAAATAAGATTCTGTGAACTTCTTTCAAAATAACGACGCAAAATTTGTTGACGGTCATAAATGTAGTACAATATCCATAATGGCTGTTTCAGTATAATAAGACGGAGAACTTGCATTGTTTTGAGCAGTTATCCGCAACTCGTTAACTCTCTCTTTCGGCAAACTCAAAATATGTTGAGCCTTTCCCGAAAAGATGCCGAGCGTCAATAGTAATAATAATGCAATTCGTTTCATTTCTTTAGCGTGCTTATAGTACATAATTTCTCGTCTCTTTTTCTGCGTATGACCAAAGGCCGATGCTAAGCAACTGTCTAGCGATAGGGCGTTCCTCAATGGAAGTAAATTGGTTGATGTGTCTTGAAAACAGGACGAAAGTCCCTTTGAGGTTGGTCTCCTTGATTTCGGGCGCAATCCTTTCGTTTGAATCCAAAAGGCCATTGATTCTGAACAATTCGCCACAATTCATGTTTTGGATGAACTCGAATTTGTAACCCATCCAAACCCAACCTTTTTCTTCAAACAATTTTCCGAAATAAGCCCATGATTCCTTGTTTTTCACAACTATTAACCTCGGTTGAATGATGTCCTCGATAATGTGTTGCGTAAGATTCAGTTGGTCAACCATAAAGCGTATGCCATTAGGTGCTGGAATAATCTGCTTTTGCAGAAACTCCTGATTCTGTTCGCGGAAATAAAACAAATCAGCGTATGCGGCTTCGCCACGAAGGTCTATGTTCACTTCATCTTCGTAAAGCATTTTCTTCACGGGCGAGAAGTAATTGTCGTGCGTCCCGTCGTAGAAATCCACTTTGAAACTTGTATTTCCCATGTGGTCTTGCCCATCCCTGAACGAGGGATTGAAACCCGTGATGAGGTAACGCTTGCTTTCATTGTTTTCGGCGAAGCAATAGCCCCGCCTGACTTGGAACGGCAGCGACTTGATGTAGTCCTGCGACCAAATTTCGTCTAATCTTTGTTTGATGTCCATATGTGTATTCTTTTGAGTTATTCGAAAAGTGAAAGGATGGCAAGTGATAAAATGAAGAAGGCAAATGCAATCAGAAGGATAAAGAGTTTTCTATGCTTGTTCCATCTCTTACTTCGTTTGGCCTTTTTGAACGCTTTCTTGTAGTATTCGAGAAGGGGTTCGTTGGGGTCGATGGCTTTTAGTTGCACTAAGGCTTGCTTGTATTTTTCCATCAAGGCATCATTAAACTTGTTTCTTATTTTGGCTTCATCGTCATCTTCAAGGTCGTGATATTTGTTTGCCGAGAGTTGAACTGTTAGTTCCGAAAGTTGTTCAAGCAGAATGGATTTGTCCGAGGAGAGTCGGAAAGCGGCTACTTTATCAATATTGTCGAGTACGGCTGCGTCAACAACATATAGTTGTTCATTGTCTTTCCGTTGTTGCTCTCTTTCAGTTTTGATTTTCGTCTTTTCGTTTGCAATCCTATGGGGCGTTGACCACGAATCGCCAAATAGGAAGTTGCTAACCCATTTACCTGTGTTTTTGCCGACCTCACGTTTGAGAGACTTGCCGAATATGCCGTTTTCATTCATGCTTTTTCGTTTGTCTTTCAGTCCCTAAAACGCATGTGATTCCTTTCATCACCAATTTAATTAGACACAAGAAGCGTGGAACTGTATGCCACACCGTAATTGGAGGCCCTGAGAAAACCTTAGCACAAAATGTGGATAGATAACAGCCCACGCTTAACGCAGGCTATCATGCTATCTCTTGTGCCAATTGAAAGATTCTCAGGTTTCCAATTACAAGACAAGCATAACGCTTCTATTTTCAATGGACTTGGCGCACCAAATCCAATCGCAAAAGTAGCAATTATTTCATTCGTATAGCGGAAATGAAGCGTTTTTTTTATTTTTGCAGCGAAAAATGGTATTATGTCCACTGAAAAGGAATCCATATTGAAGTCGATACAAGCATTGGGAGCAAAGGTTTTGCCTAAAGATGCCCAATTGATTCTTTTCGGTTCGCAAGCGCGTGATGATGCGCATGAGGAATCGGATTGGGATTTGCTTATCTTGCTCAATGGCATTGGTTTACAGGCTAATACATTCGAAAAGTATGCCTATCCTTTTGTGGAATTGGGATGGAACTATGGCACTTATTTCAGTCCAAAAATCTATACCTATTCGGAATGGGCTTCGCGAAAAGGGACACCTTTTTATGATAATGTCAACAAGGAGGGAATTGCATTATGCTGACAGATGACGAAAGAAAAGCGTTGGTTTCCAACAAAGTAAGACGGGCACGAGAAACTTGGGAAGAGGCCAAGGGAATCATTGACAATGGCTATTGGTATGCTGCCGCCAACAGGATGTATTATGCCTGTTATTACATGACTTCAGCCTTACTGCTCAAAAATGGTCAGAGTGCGCACACGCATGGCGGGATTATTGGTTTGTTCGGATTGCATTTCATCAAGACGGGCATTATTCCTAATGACTTGGGGAAATTCTACAGCCAACTCTTTGAATTAAGGCAGACTGGAGATTATGATGATTGGAAAGTCGTCACTGAGACTGATGTTAAGCCTCTGATTTCTACCGCCGAATTGTACTTAGACACATTGGAAAAGCATATTCGAGAAAAGGGATATTTGGATTAAACCAAAAAAGGAGAGCCTTTCGGCTCTCCTTTTTCATATCCATCTGATTTTCAACAATCAAGCATCAATATTCGCATAAGTGGCATTCTGTTCAATGAACTCGCGGCGTGGAGCCACTTCGTCACCCATGAGCATGGAGAAGATGTGGTCGGCTTCCATGGCGTTCTCGATGGTCACTTGGCGCAGGGTGCGGTTGGCCGGATCCATGGTGGTCTCCCAAAGTTGCTCGGGGTTCATCTCACCGAGACCTTTGTAACGCTGCACATCGTAGCCGCCTACCGTGCCGTTTTTAGTCAATTCGGCCATGGCTGCGAAACGCTCTTCATCGGTCCAGCAATAGCGGATAGGCTTGGTGCCGCGCTTGATGAGGTACAAAGGCGGCGTGGCGCAATACACATAGCCGTTTTCAATCAACTCGCGCATGTAGCGGAAGAAGAAGGTCAGAATCAGTGTGGTGATGTGGCTACCGTCCACATCGGCATCGGTCATGATGATGACTTTGTGGTAGCGCAATTTCTCCATATTCAATGCTTTGCTATCCTCCTCTGTGCCAATGGTCACTCCGAGAGCAGTGTAGATGTTCCTGATTTCCTCGCTGTCGAACACGCGATGTTCCATGGCTTTTTCGACGTTCAAAATCTTACCGCGCAAAGGCAGAATGGCTTGGAAATTACGGTCGCGGCCTTGCTTGGCAGAACCGCCGGCGGAATCACCCTCAACGAGATAAAGTTCTGTCTTGGCAGGGTCTCGGTCAGAGCAATCGGCCAACTTGCCTGGCAGACTGAATCCCGACAAAGCACCCTTGCGCTGAACTTTTTCGCGGGCGTTGCGAGCGGCTTGGCGTGCTTGGGCGGCCAAAGTCACCTTGTCGAAGATGGTCTTGGCTTCCTTGGGATGCTCCTCCAAATAGTCTGAAAGTTGCTGACCCACAATAGAATTGACGATACCCATCACTTCATCGTTGCCGAGTTTGGTCTTGGTCTGACCCTCAAACTGCGGCTCCGGCACCTTCACCGAAATAACGGCCGTCAAGCCTTCGCGGAAGTCGTCGGGCGAAATCTTCACCTTCAGTTTCTCCAATTTCTCAAGCAAGCCACTCTTTTCGGCGTAAGCGTTGAAGGAGCGCGTCAAGCCCGAGCGGAAACCTTGCAGGTGTGTTCCGCCTTCTATTGTATTGATATTGTTGACATAAGAGTGCAGGTTTTCCTTGTACTCGTTGTTGTATTCCAGAGCAATCTCAACAGGCACATTGTTCCTTTCGCCGCTGATGGAAATCGGCTCGGGGATGAGTTTCTCTCGATTGGCATCGAGATAGGCGATGAAGTCGATGAGACCGTTCTCTGAGTAGAATGTCTCGCTGCGGTATTCGCCGTTTTCCATTTTCTCACGCTCATCGGTAAGGACAATGGTGATGCCGTGGTTGAGGTAAGCCAACTCGCGCATACGGTTGGCCAAAGTGCTGTAGTCGTATTCCGTCGTTTGGAAAATCGAGCCGTCGGGCTGGAAGGTGATGCGGGTGCCGTTCATTTTGGTCTCGCCCACCACTTTCACGTCATACAACGGCTTGCCACACTCATATTCCTGTTTGAAAATCTGGCCTTCGCGATAGACCTCGGCTGTGAGGTGAGTGGAAAGCGCGTTCACGCAACTGACACCCACGCCATGCAAACCGCCGGACACCTTATAGGAGCCTTTGTCGAACTTACCACCAGCGTGCAGCACGGTCAAAACCACTTCCAAAGCGGAACGATGCTCTTTGGGGTGCATACCTGTCGGGATGCCACGGCCATTGTCGAGGACACTGATGGCGTTGCCGGGCAGGATGCGAACATCGATATGGTCGCAATAGCCCGCCATAGCCTCGTCGATGGAGTTGTCGACCACCTCATATACCAAATGGTGCAAGCCACGGAAATGCACATCGCCGATATACATGGCCGGACGCTTGCGCACAGCCTCCAAGCCCTCAAGGACCTGAATCTTATTGGCACCATACTCTTCGCTTGCCAATTCTCTTTTTTCTTCTTCAGTCATT
>Ga0310786_10008193_pt1 | contig 13469 bp, 14 predicted proteins | sample AusTroGonzalo_MG_FD_203881 | JGI IMG/M metagenome (GOLD analysis project Ga0310786, IMG submission 203881) | Bovine rumen microbial communities from tropical cattle in Woodstock, Queensland, Australia - Gonzalo_03 (v2) (version 2) | ecosystem: Host-associated > Mammals > Digestive system >... | reverse complement strand
AAAGGAGCATGCAGCCAAGCATCACAAAAATAATGGTAAGCATAATTTTTTTAAATTTTAAGAGTAAAACTTATAATCGAAAGAATAATCAATTTGATGCTTTCCAAGATACATTTATTTGTTTATTTGTCAAGAAAAATTTTACGGATTAACGGGCCAAAATCCGTATAAGGCACAAAAAAACACCAAAGTTTTTCAACCTGGTGTTTTTTTATACTTCTTTGCTTAATGCAGATCAGATTTTTCTTTTTTCAAAGAAATTTTCAATCGCCGGAATAACAGATATATTAATCCATTGAAAGAATACCCACATGATAAACCCTGCACCGACAATAACGAGCATTATGGCAAACATTATGCCGATAAAATACATGATTTTGGCGAACCCCATCGGCTGGGCGGCAAGCAGTTCATTTGTCATCAGGGCGGACAAAGTGATCCAGATGAGCAAAAACGCTACATTGGTGAGGGTGTCCCACAGGGTATGCCGATACGAAAAGGGGCCCCAAACCACATAGGCTGCATAAAGCACGACAAAAACAAGTGCAAACAAAATAATGACATACATAGCTTTTTATTTTTTAGAGTGAAACTATAATTGAAATAATGATTCCTTTATCTGCTTTTAGGATACTCTTTTTTGTTTATTTGTCAATAAAAATTTCTCTTTATTCAAAATAATTACATTTTTTTAAAATCTCTTGATTTTATTTTATTTCAGCCCATAATATTTTTTATGATTGAAGTTGCATTTGATGAAAATTCCGAAACCTCCTACAACGGCAAAACATACCCTGTCGTTAAGGTGCCTTCTTTAGTTTCTTCTTTTGATGCTTACAAAGATTTTGCCCGTAAAACAATCTTAAAACAAAGCCAAACTTCCCGCATTATCTTAAAAGCAGATAGCGCCGAAATATCCGTGCTCAAGCTTGCTTTCGCATTTTTCATCGCCTCCTGTTTGCACGAAACTTCCTTGGAATGTGCCGTTTTTAAGGTTAAAAATCAAAAGGAGGTTTTTGAAGCCTATAAACCCTACATCGGCGCATCGGTCGGCATCAACTATGCTTTAAGGGTGGCAAAGCTTTCCGCCTTTTATGTTTATAAAGAGCTCAAATGCCTTAATTACTTAAATTTCACGCTCAAAGAAAATTATGCCGAAAAAAGCATTTCATATACCATGTCGGCCCCCGATACACCGCTGATAAGCATTGAAACGCATCATATTTTTGATGCCGTTGTTAACGTTGCCGTCTTAAAAGCGCTTTCGCTCGGCGGCATCACCAAAAACATTGACTTAAAAGTTTATATCACCAATCAGGATGAAATCATTGACCCGTCGTTACTGATCGACGCTGTTTTAGAAAAGCTTGCCGACGTTCTATCGCTTACTTAATCACGCCGCAGGCAATGCGTTTGCCGCCACCGCCCAAAGGCATGGGCGTGTCTTCATAATTATCGCCCTTTTCATGAACAACAATCGACCGGTCGCGCACTTCTTTAACCGTTAACCTCGGTGTATAAAATTCAATTTGAACATCACCGTTTTCGCTGACCATCAGAAGGGGCAAATCACCTTTATGCCCGCTGCCTTCCGGCCCCAAGTGTTGTTTTGTTTTATCGGGGTCATAATGCCCGCCTGCTTTTAAGGCCGGTTGCATCACGCCTTTTTCATCTGCCGCCGCTTCGCAACTCGGATTTTCGTGGATATGAAAACCGTGTTCCCCTTTAGGCAAATTCTTCAAATGAACACGCACCATCAAACCTTGCGCCGTATCCTTAAAAACAATGTTTCCGACTTTTGTGCCGTCTTGCGTTAAAAAAACAGTTGATTTGGCATTATCATCCAACAGATAACACCCCACAATCAACAAAAACAATATCAAAAGAATCTTTTTCATCTTGCCCCCTTTCTTAAATAGGCGGCTTTTTTTAAAAGACATCATCAACAAAGGTATAAAAAAAATCTCCGCCAAGCGGAGATTTTTTCTAAATCTTCAAAAATTTTACAAAACATCATAAAACATATCTTGTGAAATTTCTTCCAAATCAATATCTTCGAGTTCGCTCTTAATCGTCTCAACAAAGTTTTGACGCACCAAAAGCGCGGCGTTTGAAAGCGCAACCGAAAATGCAAAACCATCTGCACCGCCGTGGCTCTTCACGGACAAGCCGTTTAAGCCCACGAACATGGCGCCGTTATAAAGTTTCGGGTTCATAATTTTCTTAACACGTCTGGCCGCAAAATACAAAAACGGCAAACCGAGCCACGAAACAGGCGCTTTTTTCACGGCATCTTTAAGCAATGCCGCCGCAAATTTTGCCGTGCCTTCAATAGACTTTAAGGCCACATTACCCGTAAAACCGTCTGCCACAATCACATCCGCTTTGCCAAACGGAATGTCATGCGGCTCAATATAGCCGATAAAATCCAAATTCAAATCGGCGGCAGCTTCTTTAAGCATCTGCGAAGCGTGCCTGATTTCTTCTCTGCCCTTCATTTCTTCCGAGCCGATATTAAGCAAAGCCACACGCGGCTTTTCGATTGAAAGCGCATGTTTTGCAAGCACATTTCCCATCACCGCAAATTCAGCCAAGTTCACGGCCGAGCATTCGGAATTGGCGCCCAAATCAAGCATCACATATTTGCCTGTTCTGTGCGGCATAATACTCACGATTGCCGGTCTGTGAATTTTATGAATCGTCTTCAAGAGCATTTTAGAAATCGCCATCAGCGCGCCCGTATTACCGGCAGAAACAACGGCTGCAGCCTCACCGTTGCGCACGGCGTCTATGGCCTGATACATGCTTGTATTTTTGTTTCTGATAACTTGCGAAGGCTTATCTTCGTTATGCACCATTTCGCTGCAATGTCTGATTTCGCAAACATTTTTCAAGTGGTCAAATTTTTTCAGCTCTGCCGAAACAAGTTCAAAGTCACCAAAAAGCAAAAACCGTATATCCGGATTTTTTTTGGCGGCAATAGCAATACCCTCAACAACGATACGAGGAGAATAATCTCCTCCCATCGCGTCAACAGATATAAAAAGCGGATTGTCAGACATTTTGCCGCTCTCCTATTAGAATAAACTATTATTTTGCTGCTTTTTGAGCAACAACTTCTTTGCCGTCATATTGGCCGCAGTGCGGGCAAACATTATGAGGGCGCTTCAATTCGCCGCAATTCGGGCATTCTTGATATGAAGCCGCTGTTAAGGCATCATGTGAACGACGCATATCGCGACGAGATTTAGATGTTTTCTTCTTTGGTGTAGCCATTTTTCTTCTCTTTTATTAAAACATTAATCCTAAATTGTTAAACCGCTTTTATCTGATTTTTTTTCACATTGCAAGCATTTTTTTCATCTGTTTGTTATTTTTTTTGAGTTTTTTTCGGGGCTCTTCCGAAGCTTAAAAAAAAACAATGCAATTTTATTTTATTTTTTCGAAGTCTTTTAAGACTTATTTTAATATTTTTCTGTATCATTACGGCATTATCGATTCATCATTTTAAGGAAAAATCAAAAATGTTACTTTCTTTTCTCGGCGCGGACTTCAATGTTTTGGTCAGAACCGTCGCAGCTTTTTTTACGGCACTTATCTTAAGTTTACTTCTTGGCGCGCCCGTCATTTCTTTATTACGTCGACACCAACAACACGGGCAGCCGATTCGCGAAGACGGCCCAAAATCACACCTTCAAACAAAGCAAGGCACCCCAACCATGGGCGGCATATTTATTTTGCTCTCGATTCTCATTTCTTCTTTGTTGTTTGCCAATGTTTCGTATCACTTTGTTTGGTGTGCGCTTTTAGTCGTTGTCACATACGGTTTAACCGGTTTTATTGATGACTATATCAAGGTCACCAAGCAAACCCCGAATGCTTTAACGGCCAAAGCCAAGCTCTTATTGCAATTCATGACGGCCGTTGTGGTTGCCACCATCATCACCGCCGCCACCCCGCGTGCTTCCGAAAACATTTTGTATATTCCTTATTTCAGAGCCATGTTTAATTTGTCTTGGCTATATATTCCGTTTGCCGTTATCGTCATTTCCGGCACTTCCAATGCCGTTAATTTAAGCGACGGGCTTGACGGATTGGCTTCGGGCCTGCTTGTTTTGTCGTTTACGTTTTTTGCCGTTATGGCATACATTGTCGGCTCCCCGATTGCCTTAAACTTTAATTTTCCATACATTCCGAGAGCCGCCGAAGTTGCCGTCGTGGCCGCTTCCGTTGTCGGTGCATGCTTGGGCTTTTTGCACTACAACGCACCAAAGGCCAAAGTTTTCATGGGTGACACCGGCTCGCTTGCTTTAGGCGCCCTTTTAGGCACCGTTGCCGTCACCTTAAAGCAAGAAATTTTGCTTGCCATCGTGGGCATCGTTTTTGTGGCCGAAACATTGTCGGTTATGATTCAAGTTTTCTACTTTAAGAAAACGGGCAAAAGATTTTTCAAAATGGCTCCCATTCATCACCATTTCGAACAATGCGGTTGGTCAGAACGCAAGGTTGTTTTACGTTTTTGGCTGACCGGATTTATCGCGGCATTTTTAGGCTTTTTATCACTGATTAAATTTTAAGGGAGGCGTTTATGGCTGTTTTTTCGAGAGTAAGCAAATCAAGGCTCGGCAATTGGTGGTGGACGGTCGACAAACTCACTTTAAGCCTTATTTTGCTTATTACTTTTATCGGCGCCTTTCTTGTGTTTTCGGCCAGCCCTGCCGTTGCACGCATCAACGGTTTTTCCGATTATCATTTCATCAAAAAACAAGCCGTTTTCATTGTGGCGGCGCTTGTCATTTTGTTTTCAACCTCAATGATGCGCCTTAAAAACATTCGCCGACTTTCCATCGTTTGCTATATTCTCTTCTTTATATTGATGATTGTCACGCTCTTTGCCGGTCATGAAACAAAGGGTGCTTCCCGTTGGATTAAAGTTCTCGGCTTCACCTTGCAACCTTCCGAATTTATTAAGCCGACCTTTGTTGTTGTTTCCGCATGGCTTTTGGAAGGCTCCAAAAAGTTCGAAGATTTTCCGGGCATGTGGCTTTCCGCCGGCCTTTATGTCTTAACGGCCACCATGCTTTTGTTGCAACCCGATGTCGGCATGACCATTGTTGTCACGGCCATTTGGGGCTTCCAACTCTTTTTGGCGGGTTTACCCCTTTTGCTTGTTTCCATTTTCGCCATACTTATTCTTTTGGGCGGCGTCGGTGCTTATTTTACTTTTGACCACGTGCATGACCGTGTGCAACAATTCTTGTTTTCTGACGGCGAGCTCAGTTATCAGGTCAAAAAATCAATGGAAGCTTTTGAAAGCGGCAATCTTTTGGGGCGTGGTCCGGGCGAAGGCATTGTTAAACTGCATTTACCCGATGCCCACACCGATTTTATTTTTGCCGTTGCCGGTGAAGAATTCGGCGTTTGGCTTTGCCTGCTTCTTATTTTGCTTTTTGCCGTTATTGTTCTGCGCACGCTTTATTTATCTTTAAAAGACAACAACCTTTTCATCATCTATGCCGCTGCCGGTCTTGCCGCTTCTTTCGGTTTGCAAGGCATCATCAACATGGCATCCACATTGCATTTAATGCCCACCAAGGGCATGACTTTGCCGTTCATTTCATACGGCGGCTCGTCGCTTTTTGCTTCGGCGCTCGGCATGGGTATGATTCTTGCTTTAACCAGACGCAACTCCACTGCCGAGGATAAGGATTTTTAGATGAACACCGAGCTCAAAAACTTTTTATCGCAATTAAGAGGAAAGGTTTTATTTGATGAACCTTTATCAAAGCACACATGGCTCGGCGTCGGTGGTCCGGCCGAAGTGATGTTTTCGCCGCTCAACGCCGATGATTTGAGCTTTTTTCTTAAAAACAAACCGCATGATTTGCCCATATACATGTTAGGTGGCGGCTCAAATCTTTTGGTGCGTGACGGCGGCATTAAAGGCGTTGTTATCAAGCTTGATTCGCCTTATTTCAAACAAATACTTTTTGAAAACAGCAACATCAGATGTTTTGGCGGTTGTCTGAACGCATCTTTAAAAAAGCCTCTGATTGCCAACGCTTTGGGCGGTTTAGAATTTTTATGTTCCGTCCCCGGCACGGTCGGCGGCGCCCTCAAATCAAATGCGGGGTGTTTTGGCAGTTCGGTTGCCGATGTTTTGATTTCTGCCGATTTAATGGCCCCCGACGGAAGCATCAAAACCCTTAAAGCCGATGATTTTCATTTTGCTTATCGTCAAAGCCTAATCCCCGAGGCGCACATTATTTTATCCGTTCTCTTAAAAACATCTCAAAGCACATCCGAAAGCATTCAAAACACTTTAGATGAACAAGCCTTATACCGCAAAATGCACCAACCGACCGCCGCAAAAACGGCCGGCTCAACATTTAAGAACCCTCAAAACTTAAAAGCATGGGCGCTTATCAAAGAAGCCGGTTGCGACACGCTTCAAATCGGCGGGGCCAAAGTTTCCGACAAGCATTGCAATTTTTTGATTAACACCGGCACGGCAACAGCCGAAGATTTCGAAACACTCGGCAACACCATTGTTCAAAAAGTTAAAGAAAAAACAGGCGTCACGCTTGAATGGGAAGTTCAAATCACGGGGCAAAAAAATGAACTTTAAATTCTGGAAGAAAAATAAAAAGAAAAATCAAAAACCGCTTAACGCCAAAAACCGTTTTGCGCTTGAAAACAAGGTGCCCGTTCGCCTTATCGGCAATTTATTTTTGATTTTACTGATTGTTTGCTTTGCCGGCTCAACCGTCACTTTCAAAGAAGACCTCATTCAAAAACAGGTCAGCGACATGAAAGATCAAATATATGAATATTCAAGCACGCACGGATTCGGCATTAACGACATCATCATTGAGGGACGCGAAAAAACAAGTTTGCAATCTCTAAAAAATCAAATCAATCTCAACCGCACCAACAGCATCTTGCAAATAGATTTGCAAAATCTCAAAACAAAAATCGAAGATTTGCCGTGGGTTGAAAAAGCAAGCTTAAAACGTCTTTATTTTCCGAATATTTTGCAAATTTCGATTAAAGAAAAAGATATTGTGGCGCTCTACCAAGTCAACGAAAATTTTTATCCCGTTGATAAGTTCGGCAATGTCATTAAGGCTGATTACAAACCGACAAAACCGCTTTTGGTTATTGTCGGCGAAGGCGCGCCCGAAAAACTTTTTGACCTCATCAAAGTTACGGCCACCTCCCCCGAACTTTTTGCACGTATTAAAGCAGCCGTTTTGCATTCCAAACGCCGTTGGGATTTGGTTTTTGATGATTTTGAAGACGGCATCACCGTCAAAATGCCCGAAGAAAATTTTGAGGGCGCATGGAAAAAACTGATTAAAATTCACAATAAATACGGTATTTTTAAACGTAAATTAACTTTCATTGATTTAAGATACCCCGATAGGGTAGGTGTCAGAATTTCCGACGAACAATAAACAGGGGCTTTTATTTTGAAACACAGCTTTTCCAAATATCCCGTTGTAACGGCTTTAGATATCGGTTCATCTAAAGTCTGCTGTTTAATTGCCCACATTTCAAGAGATCAAAAAATTCAAATTGCCGGCTATGGCTACAACGCTTCAAACGGTGTTAAAAACGGCATCATCACCGACATTGATCACGCCACCGTTTCCGTTTGCACGGCCGTTGAAGATGCCGAGCAAAAAGCCGGCCATCAAATCGAAGAAGTGGTGGTTAACATATCGGGCACCAAAACCTCAAGCGTTACCAAACACACCGATATTCAGCTTCATAAAAACAGACAGATTTCGGATGCGGATATCCAAAAACTGATTTTACAAAGCCAAGCTAAAATGAAGCTTCCCGATTGCGATGTCATTCATTGCATTCCGATGAACTATACCTTAAACAAAACGGATGTCGTTGCCGACCCGCGCAAACTTTATGCCGAAACACTCGGGCTTGATATGCTCTTCGGCTATTACCCTTCCCTTTTGCACCAAAACCTTAAAAGCATTGTCGAAAACGCGCATTTAGATGTCAGCGGCAGTGTTTTTTCGGGCTATGCCTCAGCCCTTTCCTGTTTGGTTGATGATGAAAAACAAATCGGTGCAACAGTTATTGACATCGGCGGCGGCACCACAAAGATGACCACGTTCAAAGACGGATTCCCCGTTTATTTTGCAACGATTCCCTTTGGCGGAAACAACATCACCAACGACATCGCTTGGGGTCTTGTTACCTCTTTTGCCCACGCCGAAGATATTAAAATCAGACACGGTTGTGCTTTTCTTATTCCGCAAGACGAATTTGAAACCATAGATGTTTACCCTGTCGGCGAAGAAGATGACAATTCCATTCGTCAGGTTCAAAAATCTTTTCTTGTACGCATCATCAAAGCGCGTGTTGAAGAAATTTTTGAAATGGTCAATCAAAAATTCGAAGAAGCCGGTCTTAAAGATGTCTCAAATCACAGAGTGGTCTTAACCGGCGGATGCAGTTTGCTTTCGGGCATCCGAGATGTTGCCGCCGAAATTTTGAACAAGCCTGTTCGTTTCGGCATGCCGCGTTCCATTCCAAACATTCCGCCTTATCTTTATGACCCCAAATATTCAACTGTTTTAGGCATGCTCTCTTTTGCGCTTGAAGCCGAAGAATGCCCGTTCAACGTCACCACATCAAACACGGTCAATATGCCCGATATGAACGGCCTCAAAAAAATCTTCGGTTGGATGAAACATAATTTCTAATTTCATCAAAAATTATCCGAATTGGTAACTAAACCTTAATTTATTTTAGGTAGAATTTGAAAAAATGTCATTTTCAGGAGTTGTTTTATAACATGTCTATCAATTTAACCGTACCCGAAACCCCGGTCACACAATTAAAACCGCGCATTGCCGTTATCGGCGTGGGCGGCGGCGGTTCAAATGCCGTCAACAACATGATTTCCAAAAAATTAAGTGAAGTTGATTTTATTGTGGCAAACACCGATTCGCAATCTTTGGAGCGTTCAACGGCAAGCAAAAAAATTCAGCTTGGTCTAAAGATTACACAAGGCTTGGGTGCCGGTGCACGTCCCGAAGTCGGGCAGGCAGCGGCCGAAGAAGCTAAAGATCAACTTGCAGAAGCCTTAAACGGCTTTAATATGGTATTTATCACAGCCGGTATGGGTGGCGGCACAGGTTCCGGCGCAGCACCTGTTGTGGCTAAAATTGCCAAAGAAAAAGGCATTTTAACCATCGGCGTTGTGACCAAACCTTTTGAGTTTGAAGGCAAAAAGCGTATGGAAATTGCCAATCAGGCTTTGTCTGAATTCACAAAATCCGTTGATAGTCTGCTTGTTATTCCAAACCAAAACTTGTTCCGCATTGTCGATAAAAACACCACGGTTCCCGAGGCTTTTGTTATGGTTGATAACGTGCTTTATTCCGGCGTTTGTTCCATCACCGACCTCATCTTAAATCCGGGGTTGATTAACCTTGATTTTGCCGACATTAAAAGCATTATGGAAGACAAAGGCAAAGCCATTATGGGTACGGGTGAAGCCGAAGGCGAAAACCGCGCACGCATTGCGGCCGAACAAGCCTTATCAAACCCGCTTTTGGACGAATGCTCAATGAAAGGTGCCAAAGGCGTTTTGATTAACGTAACGGGCGGTGATGACATGACCTTAATGGAAATTGACGAAGCCGCAAACATCGTCAAAGCCGAAGTTGATGATGACGCAAACATCATCTTCGGTTCAAGTTTAGACAGCTCCATCACAGGTAAAATTCGCGTTTCAATCGTGGTTACGGGCATAGACGGCAAAGCCGCCCCCGCCCCGAAAGAAAACCGTTTCAGCGCTGTGTCATACATTGAAGAAAGCTATTCAAAAGAGCCTGAAACACAAGAATTTTCCGAACCCGCGTCCGAATCTTTTGTTGAACAAGCGCCCGAACAGAATCCGTTTGAAGAACCTTCAGCTTTCGAACAACCCGAAAATGCAATTTTTGAAGAAAATTCTCTTAAATCGGAAGACAATCTTTTCGAAGAAAAAGAAGAAAGTGAGCCTGCTCAAACGTCTTCATTTGCCGGCCTCGATGATTTTGAGGGTTTAACAGCATCCGAGGCCGTTCCCGAAGCACCGCAGGCAAGCGCGCTTTTCAACGCCATCATCAAAAAAACACCGGCGCACGAAAACATCTCTTCGGATGAAAAATCCATTGCAGACTTTTTGCCCGATGACAAAGATATTTTTTCTTCACAAACTCAAATAGACAGCTTTGATAATGAGCCTGTTCTTTTCCCCGAAAACAACGAACCTCATTTCATGGAACACATCGAAGAAACAAAAGTGGAAGAAGAAGCGCCTCAGGCACCGGCAAAAACAAAATTCATCGATAAAATTTTAGGCATTTCGAGAGCGCGCAAAAACCGCAAAGATGCCCCCGTTAATGATGACCATTATGTTGAACCGACTGTTTCATCCATGTCTTCAAATTCCGACGTTATCGACTTTTCATCAAACATTGATGTCGACAATTTGGATTTACCTTCATTTTTAAGAAGAAACTAATCTTTCAAAAAACAAAAAAACCGCCTCAAAAAAGGCGGTTTTTTTTTACACATGCGCAAAACGTCAGCGAAGCGTCTTCACTTTAACCACCCCTACCCCCGTTTTGGGCCAGGGCGTTTTGTTCTGCTCGGCTTCTTTGACCATGGCGTTGAAATTTGCTTTCGTCACGGTCTTTTCGCCTTCCTTGGAAACACGCTTGTTCGTCTTCGAAACGGCGTAAAAAGCCGTGTTTCCCTTTTCATCAACGGCATAAACCAGATTCGGATACTTTTGCTCAAGCACCACCGCACCCGTTTCGGGGTCCAAAGCGCCCCAATTGCCGCCGGCATCTTTGGCAAAGAGTAAGAATGATGCCGGGTAATACATGAAATCGGCGGCGGGCCCGCAAAGCTCCTTATGCGGCTGGAAAAAATATTTCTGACCGTTTGTTCGTGTCAGAAGAAAGAAATTGTCGCCATACTGAACTCTGTTGATCGGCATGTCGGCAAAAACTCTTACTCCGGTGCGTTCAAAAATGGAAAAATCATTTCCTTCGGCGGCAATGATATAATCCATTTTGTAATACACCACATTGTAGACGGGCTCGACAATAACAACATCATTTGCCGTGTTCTTCACACCGACATACTCCGTTACCCTGTCAACCCTCTTGGTAAAGCTGGCCAAATCGTCACCCAAAGGCGTCACGACGGACCGATAGCACGATGTTGCACAAAGTGCCAACGCGGCAACGCATGCCACGATTACAAAAAAACGTTTCATAAAAATTAAATTTAAGGGGTTACAATATAAACACGATAATCGTCAAAATACGAAATATACGCTTTCAAGAGTATCATGCTTTTTTGGCTTGTCAAGCAAAAATAAAAAACGCCGGTCAAAACCGGCGTTTCATATTTTAAGCAGATTTTTTCTTTTTCTTTTTAATCAAAACCGGATCAGCCCCGTCGCAAACGACTTTTTCGTTCACGATAACTTCTTCAATATCCTTCATATCCGGAATTTCATACATCAGTTCAAGTAAAATTCCTTCCATAATGGCACGAAGTCCGCGGGCACCCGTTTTCTTTTCAATCGCTTTTTTCGCAATGGCACGCAATGCTTCTTCGGTAACCGTCAGTTTCACGTTTTCCATTTCAAAAAGCGCCGTATATTGTTTGATTAAAGCATTTTTCGGCTCTGTCATTACCTTAATCAAAGCATCTTCGTTCAAATCATTAAGCGTTGCAATAATCGGCAATCTGCCGATAAGCTCCGGAATAAGGCCGAATTTAAGCAAGTCTTCGGACTGCACGTCTTTTAAGATTTCGCCGATACCGGCATCTTCTTTTGAAGCCACTCTGGCGCCAAAGCCGATTGAGCTTTCATGGCCGCGTTTTGAAATAATTTTTTCAAGTCCGGCAAAAGCCCCGCCGCAAATAAACAAAATATTTGTGGTATCAACATGCAAAAATTCCTGTTGCGGATGTTTGCGTCCGCCCTGCGGCGGCACATTGGCAACAGTGCCTTCAATAATTTTCAAAAGCGCCTGCTGCACACCCTCGCCCGACACATCACGCGTAATCGACGGGCCGTCCGTTTTACGTGTAATTTTATCGATTTCATCAATATAAACAATACCGCGCTCGGCTTTTTCAATATCGTAATCGGCAGCCTGCACCAATTTTAAGATAATGTTTTCGACATCTTCGCCAACATAGCCGGCTTCCGTTAATGTTGTCGCGTCCGAAATGGCAAACGGCACATCCAAAATACGTGCCAAAGTTTGCGCCAAAAGCGTTTTACCCGAACCGGTTGAGCCGATAAGCACCACATTTGATTTTGAAATTTCAACATCTTTGTTTTCACTCTTTGAGTTCAAACGCTTATAGTGGTTATAAACGGCAACGGAAAGAACTTTTTTGGCATCATCCTGCCCAATCACATACTGGTCCAAAAAGCCTTTGATTTTAGAGGGCGTCGGTAATTCCCCTTCAAAAAGAGGGCCGCCCGATTTTTGACCATGCAATTCATCTGCCACAATATTAATGCAAACGTCTATGCATTCGTCGCATATATAAACGCCACGTCCCGCAATCAGTTTTTTCACTTCATTTTGGCTTTTGCCGCAAAAAGAACAATGAAGCACTTTATCTTCGGTATCGCTCATTTTATCTCCTTGTTATTTAACACCCGCGCGGTGTGTCACGATTTCATCGATAAGGCCGAATTTTTTGGCCTCAATCGGTGTCATAAAATTATCTCTGTCCATTGCCTTTTCAATCACTTTTATCGATTGCCCCGTATTTAAGGCATATATTTCGTTTAAGCGTTTGCGCATATCCAAAATCAATTTGGCCTGAATTTCGATATCGGCGGCCTGTCCTTTGGCCCCGCCCGAAGGCTGGTGAATCATGATTTGGGCATTCGGCAACGAAAATCTTTTGCCCTTGGCACCGCCCGCAAGCAAAAACGAACCCATCGAGCAAGCCTGACCGATACACAGCGTTGCCACATCGCACGAAATATACTGCATGGTATCATACATGGCAAGTCCCGACGTAATCACGCCGCCCGGTGAATTGATATATAAGAAAATATCTTTTTTCGGGTCTTCCGATTCCAAAAACAGCAGTTGCGCACACACAAGCGAGGCAACTTCATCATTCACTTCACCCGTTAAAAAAATGATTCGTTCTTTAAGTAATCTTGAAAAAATATCAAAAGATCTTTCACCTTTGGATGTTTGTTCAATAACCATCGGAACAAGGGTATTGTCATAAATTTCGATTGCACTTTTTCCCATATTTTTATCCTTAATAAAAAAAATTACAATTTTTTAATAAATATATGCTAAATTTCATCAATAAAAGGTAAATAAAACCGCAAATCTTTAAAAAATTAGGAAAAAAACAAATGTTTGAAGCCAAAACAACGGATAAACTGC
>Ga0310786_10008192_pt1 | contig 13470 bp, 11 predicted proteins | sample AusTroGonzalo_MG_FD_203881 | JGI IMG/M metagenome (GOLD analysis project Ga0310786, IMG submission 203881) | Bovine rumen microbial communities from tropical cattle in Woodstock, Queensland, Australia - Gonzalo_03 (v2) (version 2) | ecosystem: Host-associated > Mammals > Digestive system >... | reverse complement strand
TGAGCCTGCCCCCGTGGAGAAAACTCCTGCTGAGCCTGCCCCTGTAAAGCCAGCTCCTGTCGCAGAAAAGCCGGCCGTCAAGCAGCCCGTCGCAGAAAAGCCTGCAGCTCCGAAGGCGAAAGCGCCCGTGGAGGCAGCTCCTGCACAATCCCCTGTTGCTGCTCCATCCGGTTCTTCCTCTTCTTTCCTCTGGTACCTCCTCACCGCTGTCCTCTTCACGGTCATCGGCTACGCCATCGCCTACTACTGGCGCCCCGTGGAGTTGCCCGACTTCAGCGCTTCAGCACCCCAACAGGAGGAGCAGGCCGCTCCCGCCGAGGAAGTGCAGAAACCCGTAGTGGCTCAGCCTGCTCAGCCCGCCAAGCCTTCCGTTCCCGCTGAAACGCGTGACTACCCGCAGGTGGAAGGCGGCGAGTACTGGATTGTAGGCGTTGAGGGCACAGAGGTGATGAAACCCGGAAAGACGCTGCTCAACTTCTCTTTGAAGTACTATCAGAGCAAGGATTTCGTGAATTACATTTGCACCATGAACGATATCAAGAATCCCGATATCGTGCCCCTCGACAAGGAGCTGAAGATGCCCAAACTGCAAAAGAAAGAACAATAATAAAACCATCAAACATAAAACTATCAAAACATCAGAACAATGGCAGAATCCATTGATATTCGAGCACTGAACGAACTCATTGAGCGTCAAAGCGCTTTCGTCACAAACCTGATGACCGGAATGGACCAGACGATTGTCGGTCAGCGTCATCTTGTGGAATCTCTTCTCATTGGCTTGCTCTCCGATGGCCACGTCCTCCTCGAGGGTGTGCCGGGCTTGGCCAAGACCCTTGCCATCAAGACGCTGGCTCAGTTGATTGATGCTAAGTTCAGCCGCATCCAGTTTACTCCCGACCTGTTGCCCGCCGACGTGACGGGAACGATGATTTATTCTCAGAAAGATGAGAAATTCATGGTGGAACAAGGTCCTGTCTTCGCTAACTTCGTCCTGGCCGACGAGATCAACCGTGCTCCCGCCAAGGTGCAGAGCGCACTGCTCGAGGCGATGCAGGAACGCGAGGTGACCATTGGCAAGCAGACTTTCCAGCTGCCGTCGCCGTTCCTGGTGCTGGCTACGCAGAACCCCATTGAACAGGAGGGAACCTATCCCTTGCCCGAGGCACAGGTGGACCGTTTCATGCTGAAAGTGGTGATCGACTATCCGAAGCTCGAGGAGGAGATGAAGATTATTCGTCAGAATATCGGCGGCGAGAAGGCTGCTGTGCGCCCCGTGCTCTCCACAAAGGAGATTGTCGAGGCCCGCGAGGTCGTGCGTCAGGTGTACCTCGACGAGAAGATCGAGCGTTATATCGCAGATATCGTCTTCGCAACCCGTTATCCTGAGAAGTATGACCTCAAGGATATCAAGGACTACATCGAGTTCGGCGGTTCGCCCCGCGCCAGCATTAACCTGGCTCTGGCTGCCCGTGCCTACGCCTTCATCAAGCGTCGCGGCTATGTCATCCCCGAGGATGTCCGCGCGGTGGCTCACGATGTGCTCCGCCACCGTATAGGCCTGACATACGAAGCTGAGGCCAACAATGTATCCAGCGAAGAGATTATCTCCAAGATTCTCAACAAGGTTGAAGTGCCCTGATCGTGGAAACATCTGAGATACTTAAGCGTGTCCGGCAGATAGAAATCAAGACCCGTGGCCTCTCCAGCAATATCTTTGCAGGCGAGTATCATTCAGCGTTCAAGGGTCGTGGTATGGCTTTCAGTGAGGTGCGCGAATACCAGTACGGCGACGATATCCGCGATATCGAGTGGAACGTCACAGCCCGCTTCAACAAGCCTTATATCAAGGTCTTCGAGGAGGAGCGCGAGCTGACGGTGATGCTACTGGTTGATGTTAGCGGAAGCCTGGACTTCGGCAGCACTGTGCAGACCAAAAGAGCGATGGTCACTGAGATTGCGGCCACGCTGGCCTTCAGTGCCATCCAGAACAACGATAAGATTGGTGTCATTTTCTTCTCCGATCGCATCGAGAAGTTCATCCCGCCGAAGAAAGGGCGCAAGCACATCCTCTACATCATCCGAGAGCTGTTGGATTTCAGGCCTGAGAGCCAGCGCACGGATATCCGCCAGGCTGTGGAATATCTGACGCAGGTCATCAAGCGCCGCTGTACGTGTTTTGTGCTCAGCGATTTCATTGACGAGCGCGATTTCCGTCAGGCACTGACAATTGCCAATCGCAAGCACGACGTCGTGGCGATTCAGGTGTATGACCGCCGTATCGCTGAGCTTCCGAATGTAGGACTCATGCGTGTGCGCGATGCTGAGACGGGCCATCTGCAGTGGGTCGATTCCAGCAGCAGTGCTGTGCGCAAGGCCCACAGCCAATGGTGGCACAAGCAGACGGAGCACCTCAACGACACTTTCACCCGCAGTAACGTGGACTACGTGAGCGTGCGCACAGATCAGGATTATGTCGTAGCCCTGCGCAATCTGTTTGCGCAGAGGACGTAAAAAGACCCACCCCCAAGCCCCTCCCGTTAGGGAGGGGAGCGGGAGAGAGAAATCATAATGGGTGATATAAAAAGCATAATGATTATATAATACAATGTTAAGAATAAAGAAAGTTCTGCGCCAGCTACTCCCCTCCCTGACGGGAGGGGTTTGGGGGTGGGTCTTCCTCTTCCCCCTTTTCACCTCTGCCCAGGTGGTCTTTGAGGCACGTCTGGATACAATTGTGATGCTTTTGGGCGAGCAGCGCGAACTGACACTGGACGTCACCTGCGGAGCCAAGCAGAAACTGAAGATGCCCGATTTCCGTCCTCAACAGCCATTGGTGGATGAGGTGGAGATCGTGGAGCTTCTGGGCACCGATACGACCTTCCTGGACGAAGGAAACAGGATGCAGGTCCTGCAGCGCTACACCATCACAGCGTGGGATTCTGCCTTCGTGCTTCTGCCGCCCTTTACGGTTGAAGTAGATGGTAAACCATACAAGTCTAAAGAATTGGCTTTAAAGGTACTTACATTAGATGTAGATACTGTCCACACAGACCGTTTCTTCCCCCCGAAGGACATCCAGAACAACCCGTTCTCGTGGGACGATTGGAAGCCGGTCTTCTGGTTCTTGGCTATCAACCAGCTGCTGGCACTGGTCCTGTTGTGGCTCTACAGCCACTGGCGCCAGAACAAGCCGCTGATACAGATTATCCGTCGCAAGCGCAAGCTCCCCGCCCATCAGGTTGCAATGAATGAGATAGAACGAATCAAAGGTGAGCGCAAATGGGCCGAGGAGGACAGCAAGGAATACTACACGCAGCTCACCGAGACGCTGCGCAACTATATCCACGAACGCTATGGCTTCAACGCCATGGAGATGACGTCCTCGGAGATTATCGAGCGGCTGCTGCAGGAACAGGACGAGACCGCCCTGGCCGAGCTGCGCCAGCTGTTCCAGACCGCCGACCTCGTGAAGTTTGCGAAATACACGACGATGATCAACGAAAACGATGCAAACCTCGTCAGCGCAATCGAGTTTATCAACCAGACGAAGATAGAGGTTGATCCCAACCTGCCCGAGGAGGAAGTCATCATCCCAGAGGCAGTGAAGCAGATTCAGGCGCGTTCGCTGACCGTGAAGATTGTCATGGGCGTTTTGGTTGTCGTGGCGCTGGTAGCCATCGGTTATGCCCTCTATCTCGCTATCGATTTAATCCGTTAACAAAGATGCAATTAGCCAATCCATATTTTCTGCTCCTGCTTCTACTGCTGATACCTTACGTGTTATGGTATCTGTTGCGCAGTCAGGACAGTGAACCTACCCTGCAGGTGTCGTCGACACTGGCTTTCCGCCAGGCACCCCGAACCTGGAAGCAGCTGCTCATTCACGCGCCTTTCCTGTTGCGCTGTCTGGCCTACGTGATGATTGTCATTGTGCTCTGTCGCCCGCAGACCAGCAACTCGTGGAGCGATCGCACGATAGAAGGCATAGATATCATGTTGTGTATGGATATTTCCACATCCATGCTAGCCGAGGACCTGCGACCCAACCGTATCGAGGCTGCAAAGAAAGTGGCCTCGGAGTTCATTGCCGGACGACCGAACGACAATATTGGTCTGACAATCTTTTCGGGAGAGAGCTTCACGCAATGCCCTATGACAACGGACCACGCCGTGCTGCTGAATCTGTTCAACAATGTCAGCTGTTCCGTGGTGCAGCGCGGGATGATGGAGGACGGCACAGCCATTGGTATGGGCTTGGCCAACGCTATTTCCCGCCTCAAGGATTCCAAGGCCAAGTCGAGGGTCATCATCCTGCTTACCGACGGCTCCAACAACGCGGGCGATATCAGTCCGCTGACGGCTGCCGAGATAGCCAAGAGCTTTGGCATTCGCGTTTATACCATCGGGGTGGGAACGAATGGTCAGGCCCGTTATCCGATGACAGTAGCCGGACATACTCAATATGTGAACATCCCCGTGGAGATTGACACGAAGACGCTGGCCTCCATTGCCGGAATCACGAACGGCGAGTTCTACCGCGCCACCGACAACAGCAAGCTCCGCGAGGTCTATCAGGAAATTGACAAGCTGGAGAAAACGAAGATGAACGTGAAGGAGTACAGCAAGCGCTACGAGGCCTTCCTGCCTTTTGCCATTGCCGCCTGTCTGCTCCTGCTCATCGAGCTTCTGCTGCGCGAGACCATCCTGAAGAAGTTGCCATAAATAAAAGAGAACTGTACATTATTCATAGTCCATTTTTCATTATAAATAATCGCTGTGTTTAGATTCGAGAATCCTTTATATCTCTACTTTTTAGTACTGATTCCGCTGCTGGCGCTATTGCACTACGGCACAGACCTCCTGCGCCACCGTCGCCTTCGCACTTATGGCGATATAAAGCTGCTGCGGCCGCTAATGCCGGATGTGTCACGATGGCGTCGCGAGCTGAAGTTCTGGCTCGTGAATATGGCGCTCGCGATGATGATTGTCTGTCTGGCGCGTCCCCAATACGGAACGAAAATTGATACTCGAACCCGCAAGGGTATTGAAGCCCTCATAGCCATGGATGTGTCGAACTCGATGCTGGCAGAGGATGTGACGCCCAACCGCCTTATGAAGTCCAAGCTGTTGATCAGCAATCTGGTAGATAATATGGTCGATGACAAAATCGGACTGATCGTCTTTGCCGGTGAAGCTTACACTCAGTTGCCTATTACCAGCGACTACGTCTCGGCCAAGATGTTCCTCGACAATATCGACCCTGGAATGATAGCCGTGCAGGGCACTGACATCGCCCGCGCCATTGATTTGGCTTCCCATAGCTTTACGCAGCAGGAAGGGGTAGGACGCGCCATCTTTGTCATCACCGACGGCGAGGACAACGAGGGTGGAGCCGTGGAGGCTGCCCGTGAGGCTGCTAAAAAAGGAATGAAGGTCTATGTCCTCGGTATCGGTTCGCCAGAGGGAAGCCCCATCCCGATGCCTGGCACAAACCGCTATATCACTGACCGTGCGGGAAATACGGTTATCTCAAAACTGAACGAGGAGATGTGCCGTGAGATTGCCCAGGCAGGTGAAGGGGCATATATTTATGTTGATAACAGTTCTTCGGCGCAGTCGGCACTGCAGAAGCACGTTGACAAGCTGGCGAAGGCTGATTTGGAACAGACTCTCTACAGCGAGTTCGACGAACATTTCCGTGACTTCGCGTGGGTGGCGCTGGTGTTGCTACTTGTCGATGTCCTACTGCTGGCGCGTAAGAATCGCGTTCTCGACCGCGTGAAACTTTTCCGTCCGAAACCTGCCGCAGGCGGTGCGGCCGTCATAGCCCTTCTGCTGCTCTTCACCGCCGCTTCCGGGGCACAGGCCCAGCGCAAGAACGACCGCTATTTCGTGCGCCATGGTAACCGCTTCTATCGCGACAGTCTTTACACGAAGGCACAGGTGGATTACCAGAAGGCCATTGAGAAGGACAACACGAATCCCGTGGCCCACTACAACCTTGGTAACGCTCAGCTGATGCAGGGGCAGCCTAAGGATGCCATGAAGAGCTACGAGACGGCCGCCCGGATGCAACGCGACAAGCAACGCGGTTCGCAGATATATCATAATATGGGTGTTATCCTCCAGAGCCAGAAGCAGTATCAGGAGGCTATCGAGTGCTATAAGAATGCCCTCCGTCGCAATCCTAAGGACGATGAGACGCGCTATAACCTGGCCCTTTGCCGCTATCTGCTGCAACAGAACCAACAGGACCAACAGCAGGACCAGCAACAACAAGAGCAGCAACAACAGGAACAACAGCAACAGGAACAGCAGGACCAGCAGAATCAGGAGAAACAGCAACAGGAACAGCCTAAGATGTCTCAGGAAAATGCCGAGCAGTTGCTGAAAGCTGCCCAGCAGGAGGAGAAGCAGACGCAGGATAAGATGCAACGCGCCCAGCAGCAGCCTCAGCGCCGCCAGCTGGAGAAACAATGGTAAGGAGCGCAACTCTTCTGCGAAGGGCGGAGAACAGCGGAACGCTGTAAAAACTAAATATGAAAATAGATAAAAGATAATACAATAGGATGAAAAAGAATAGATTCGTTTTACTCTTTTCATTATGGATGGCGATGAGTTCGCTGATGGCGCAGGTTTCCGTGCGTGTGCAGGCGCCGTCGGAGGTCATTCAGGGCGACCGATTCCGCGTTTCCTATATTGTGAACACCTCGGATATCGATGACTTCAAGGTCGGAGATTTCACGGGTCTTGTGGAACTCTACGGTCCCAGTCGCAGTTCCTCCTCCAGCTTCTCGTTTGTCAATGGAAAATCTACTTCCAGCAGCTCCGTTACCTTCACTTATACGTTGACAACTGATCAGCCTGGAACTTTCCATATCCCTGCAGCTACCGTTGTCAGCGACGGCAAGAGCGTGAAGTCTTCCTCGCCGCAGATCACTGTCCTGCCCAGCGGGTCTGGCAGTTCCAGTAATTCTGCTTCCTCAGGAAACTCAGGCAGTTCAGGCAATCCCAATGCACAGGCTCATTCACATCAGGCAGACCGAATGCGCGTTCAGAACGTGGGCGAGAAGATTAGCGGCAAGGACATTTTCATTGCAGTGACGGCTTCCAAGAAGCGAGTATTTGAGCAGGAGGCCGTGCTTCTGACCTATAAACTATATACGCTTGTCAATGTGAGCGAGATGACTGGTAAAATGCCGGAACTCGACGGCTTCCATGTGCAGGAGATTAATCGTCAGCGCCAGCCTGAGCTGAAGATGGAGCATTATAACGGTCGCAACTATGGCACTGTCGTATGGAGTCAATATGTGGTCTTTCCGCAGCAGACGGGTGAGCTGAAGATTCCGGAGATCAAGTTCGAGGCTGTTGTCATTCAGCAGAACCGCTCAGCCGACCCCTTCGACATCTTCTTTGGTGGAGGCTCGATGATGCAGGAGGTCAAGAAAGTGGTGATGGCGCCCGCTGTGGTGCTTCACGTCGATCCCCTGCCCACACCCAAGCCTGCCAACTTCTCGGGGGCTGTGGGTAAGTTTACGGTGGCTTCCTCCCTCACACCCCAGCAGCTGAAGGCCAACGATGCTACGACCTTGCGCCTCACGGTCAGCGGAACGGGTAATATGAAACTGATGAATGCTCCCGAGGTGGCCTGGCCCAAGGACTTTGAGCGCTACGATCCCAAGAGCGAGGACCAGACAAAAATAGGTGCTAACGGCTCCAGCGGTTCTATGGTCTTCGATTACATAGCTGTGCCACGCCATCAGGGTAAGTTCGAACTGCCGCCCGTGGAGTTCTGCTATTTCGACCCCGATGCCCGCGAGTATAAGACGGTGACCTCCGAGGCTTATGCCATTGAAGTAGAAAAAGGCAAGGGAGGCAGTTCTTCCGCTTCCCAGAACTACAGCAAGGAGGAGATCGAGATGCTCAATTCCGATATTCGCTATATCAAAACAGGCAAGGCTGACTATATCAACGCCGACGAGTCTTCGCTGCTGGGCACTTCCCGTATATGGGCGCTTTATGCGGCGGCTCTGGGCATCTTCCTGGTCCTTGTGGTGGCTTTCCGCCGCTTTGCCTCAGCCAATGCCGATATCGCCAGACGTCGCGGACGTAAGGCAGGTAAAGCTGCGACCAAGCGCCTGAAAGTGGCTCGCAAGCTGATGCGAGGCGGCGATGCAAATGCCTTCTATGATGAGACCGCGCGTGCCCTTTGGGGCTACGCTGGCGACCGCTTGAATATGGCTGTCAGCGAACTTACCCGTGACAATGTGCGCGAGAAATTGGCCGACCGTGGTGCCACGACAGAGCTAATCGACCGCTTCATTGCAGCCCTCGACGAGTGCGAGTTTGCCCGCTATGCCCCCGGTGATGCAGCCCAGACGATGGACAAGGTCTATACCGCCGCCGAAGAGGTCATTAATCAAATGGATAGCGAACTGAAGAAAACCAAATAAGAACAGAAAAAATGAATACAAGAACTCTTATATTTTCTTTATTCTTATTTTTAGTGTCTTTCCTGTCAGCACAGGAAACAGCTCCTTCCCAGACAGGAAGGGTGGGGGGAGGCCTTGTCTCCAAGGCTGCAGCTGATTCTGCCTATGCCCAGGAGGACTATTTTGAGGCCGCACGACTCTATCAGTCGCTTATAGACTCTCTCGGAGAGAGTGCTGTCCTCTACTACAACCTCGGCAACTGCTACTATCGTCAGGACTCTATCGCTCGGGCTATCCTCAACTATGAGCGTGCTCGCCTGCTGGACCCCACCGACGACGATCTCGCCTTCAATCTCGAGATGGCACGTACAAAGACCGTTGATAAGGTGGCACCTGCTAACGACATGTTTTTTGTCACCCTCTTTCGCTCACTGGTGTTATCTATGACTGTCCGTGGCTGGAAGATGCTCGGTATCAGTGCCTTTGTTTTGATGCTTCTTGGTGTAGCCGTATATCTCTTCGCCCCTGTGCTCACGGCTAAGAAAATCGGCTTCACGGCGGCTGTTCTGCTGCTTATCATTTGTGTTTTTGCCAATATCGCAGCTGCGCAACAGCGTAGTCAGATCCGTCATCGCACGGGAGCTATTCTCATGGCTCCCAGCGCTGTCGTCAAAAGCACGCCTAGCGCTTCAGGAACAGACCTCTTCATCCTTCACGAAGGGACTCATGTCCAAATCATTGATGATACAATGCGTGAGTGGGTGGAAGTGCAAATGAGCGACGGCAAGGAAGGCTGGCTCCAACGCAGTGAAATAGAGGTAATCTGATGGAAGAACTGATTCGTATAGACCAACAGCTACTGCTGACACTGAATGGCAGTGAAAGCGTATTCCTTGACCATTTCTTTACAATGGTGACAAAGACTGGGACTTGGATTCCGATGCTTTTGGTGTTGCTCTACGTGCTGTTGAAGAACCGTCCCTGGCGTGAGGTCCTGTTCTTTGTTGTGGCCTTGGCACTAGTCATCCTCGTGACTGACCGCTTCTCCAGTGGCTTGTGTAAACCGCTGTTTGAGCGTTTTCGTCCTAGCCACGAGCCTGCGCTGGAAGGTCTTGTTGACCTTGTTGATGACCGCCGCGGAGGACTCTACGGCTTTATTTCCAGCCACGCAGCCAACACCTTCGGTGCCTGGGCGTTCATCTCCTTGTATATGCGTCGTCCCGTGGCATCGTGGACGCTTCTGCTGTGGGCCTGCCTCAGCAGCTATTCCCGAATCTATCTTGGACTACACTACCCGGGTGATATCCTTGCTGGAGCACTCTTCGGCATCTTTACTGGCTGTACGTTCTATGTCCTTTTGTGCCTCGCCTGTGCCCGTTGGTTCGAGCCTCTGCGCCCTGAGTGGCCAGTGGCCCCCACACTCATTGGCTATTACTCCAACCCCGATGGCATCCAACCCTGCGATGCCCGTTATCTTGCCTACGCTTTCCTCCTCACTCTAGCCGTCATCCTCCACCTTTCCCTTTTTTGACGTGACAACTGAGTTTTAGGCGCTGTTCCATTGATGGAACGCGACAGAAACCTTGGGGGTGAAGGGTAACACTCCTAGGACGATAAGGTTGCACTCCTAGGATGATAATGCTGTGGTCCTAGGACAATGAAGCTTCACTCCTAGGACGATAAGGTCGCGCTCCTAGGACGATGAGGCTGCGGTCTTTAGGACGATGAAGCTTCACTCCTAGGACAATAATGTACGGTCTCTTAGGACGATGAGGTTGCTGCCCTTAAGACGAAAAGGCTGCACTTCTTAGGATGAAAAGAATTCATCCTATGGATTTTTGGCCATTGCTCCAGAGAACGTGTGTCTCCCTCTTTGGTCTACCAAGGCGACAGATTATTATAACAAAACAGCGGGCATATCCGAAGATATACCCGCTACTTTTTTGTTAATTCTGCGAATTAGTTGCCTGCAGCACCACCGTTGTGGATCTTATCCTTAGGAGTGACAGTGGTGTTCCAAGTTACTTCCATGCGACCTTGCTTGGGATTGCCTCTCTGAGGAATATCGTAGGTGATAGAAGAGGTCTGACCCGGAGCAACGACAGTACCGGAGATAGAACCGGACTTCTTGGTGCCATCAGGAGTAGTAGCATTCACTGTAACAGTAGCAGCAGTACCAGCGGGCTGCTCAGCCAGAGCCTGTACCAGTTCTTCCACTGTGGTGTAGGTCTTACCACCCATTACGAAAGTGTAGGTGCAAGAGGGATCCAACTTCGATGCGATAGCTGTGAAGAGACCTTCGTTGTTTGAGGCATTGTCATCTTCATCCTTGCAAGAGGTCATGAACACGCATACGCTGGCAACAGCGAGTACGCAGAGAGAAAGAAGAAATTTTTTCATAGATAAAAAATTAAAATGTTTAATAATTGTTTTTTTTAATGTTGTCAAATTTAGTTGTTTTATTGGAAGGTCCCGTTGAGTGTCCGTTCTATGTACTCTTCCACAAAAGCGGGTTCCCAGTAGTGTGCGGCGTGATTTTGGTCAGGCTGAGTGACGTAGCTGTGTCCCATGTTTTCAAGCCAATACTTGTAATAAGACTGATAGCTGTATGTCCATGGGAAGTATTCTGGTAATCGAACTCTGACATAGCTGTTGCGCTTTTGGCGCTTTCCGCCGAACGGAATGGCAAAATGAAAGCCTGCGTTGTACTCACCTTCTGTGAGGATTCCATATACGCCAATGGCATATTCTCCGAAGTGACGTGTAACGTCCATGCGTCCGCCATAGTCTCCGTAAGTGAATCTGCCGCCTTGCACTTCCACCTGCACCTTGCTCCTGGGCTCGTAGTAGCTGGCGTGTGCCATGAAGTTGAGCTTCTGTGAGCCGTCCGTGGGGCCGAAACCTTTGTCGACGGTGTAGTTGAATTCCCATGTATAGCCGCCTTCAAGATAGAGGTCAAGATTGCGGAGAGCATGGAAGGTGATATTGGCGTGAAGTCCTGCACGAGCGGAATGAAAGAACCCGATGGCTGCCGTTGCTTTCCAGCGTTTCGTGGAGAAAATCTGTTGACTCAAGTTCGTGTTGCCCAACTGGAGATATCTATCCGGTGTCTCATCATAATCCATCAAATTGTTGAAGAGCGGGATAATCGGTTGGAATGTCAGTCTGGCACCTTTCCAAAGAGTCATGGCAATTGCGGGGGCAATTCTTACGTTGTAATCGAATACGTGATCCAACTTGTTATTAGTCCAAGTAATCTGGGGAAAGAACGTGATGTCGATTTTTCCGGTTGAAGCTGCTTGAGGCTTCACGCCTTGGAGCTTCTGCAAGACTTTTTTCATTTGCCTGTCCACGCTCACGTTCCATTGTCCTCCACGCTTGGAGGCGTGCACGATGAGCTGTGGCATTTTATAGTCTGTGAGCACCAATTCGAAGTTCTCGACTTCGGGGTGGGCTTCGTTGACTTTCTTGATAGCTGTCGCAGCGCCTCGGAATGTTCCCCTATAGGTGTGATCCTCAAAAGCTGCGTACAGGGTGTCTGCCACCATCTGTGTTTGGATGTCTTCGAATCCCTCTTGGGCGAGCAGGTCATCAATATCATTGATTTCCTGTGCTTGCGAGGTCATGCTTGATACTATGAAACAGGCACATATACCGATGATTCGTATGATTTCACTGCGTTTTTTTGCCTGTTTTATCTCTCTCATGAGACTCTTGACATCATTAATCGGCGCAAAGATAGTTCAATTCTATTAAACAATAGCCTTATTTTGATTTTTTAACATTTCTTTTTTTACTTTTTCCTACTTTTTGGGCTAAACGGCTACATTTTTGTCCACCAAAAGCAGTTTTTTGATAAGTGGAAGGACAGTTTTTTTAAGAATTTGGTCGTTCAGGTAGTGTTCTCCCTCGAAGAGGGTGAAGTGTTCGTCGCCGTAGTTCTTCTTGAACTCAGGCTGACCGTTCACACGTTTGTCATGGAGACCGAAGAGCCCATAAACAAGTGTCTTGTCCTCGGGGGTAATGCCTTTAAAACTATGGCGTTCGATTTCGCGGAACTGAGCAATCATGTCCTTATCGACCTTGAAGTCGCGGGCACCGTCCTGTCTAAGGTTCCGGAAGGGCTTGCGGCCCATCCCCCCGAAGGTAAGGAGGCGTGACATGGTGAACGATGGGTTGACGAGCAGGCGCAGGTGGCCTCTGAGCTGTTCGGCATACATGGCTCCCATGGAGGTGGCGACGATGAGTTGCGGCTGAATCTCTTCTACTTGCTGGCGCAGGAAATCCATAGCTTCCAATGGCATAACGGGAATATCGGGCGCAATCACCTGTATGCCGTGCTCGTAGAGGGCATTACGCATACTGGTAGCAGTGCCGCTGGCGCCGCTTCCGGCGAAGCCGTGTAGATAGAGAATGGTCTGCATTACTGAATGGTGAACTTGAGGCTGTACTGATCGTCGTCGGTGGTGGCTGTGGCTACGTAAATGCCCTGCGGCAACGTGAGGTTCCGTGGCGTGTCGGCCTTGAGACGCGCTGTCATGCGCAGGCGTCCGGCTGTGTCGTAGATGTCAACACGGGCATATTCGGCACCGGTGAGCGTGAGAGTACGTAACTTGTAGCTGAGAGCAAGACCGCCCTCGGCTTTCGTATCGTTGATGGCGTCTACCGGTTGCGGCTCAATCCTGGGCTCTTCGTAGGCGAGGGCCGTGGTGGTAAGTACATTGCTCTTGCCGATGGTCGGGCGGTCCATGACGTACAGATTGCTGCTTCCGTCGGGGAAGAGACCTACGGTTTGGAAGCTAGTGTGAACACAATAGGTGAGGGTGTCGGCCCAACTCTTGTCAGCAGCTGTCAGAATGACGCTGGTGCCTTTGGTGGCAGCATCTTTGGCATTGGAGAGCTTGAAAGGCGCGTGAAGCTGAGAGAGACCGGTATTCACGGAGGGCTCGTCGCACCAGATGATGAGATAGCCGTGAGCGGGGATAACAGTAGATGCTGAGCCGTCGCCAATAATCTGATATTTCTCGGGGTTTCC
>Ga0310786_10008189_pt1 | contig 13473 bp, 6 predicted proteins | sample AusTroGonzalo_MG_FD_203881 | JGI IMG/M metagenome (GOLD analysis project Ga0310786, IMG submission 203881) | Bovine rumen microbial communities from tropical cattle in Woodstock, Queensland, Australia - Gonzalo_03 (v2) (version 2) | ecosystem: Host-associated > Mammals > Digestive system >... | reverse complement strand
CACTCCAAGGTTTTGGCCGGCGCGCCTTTTCTCATTTTCTTCCTCCATGCCACATACATCACATACACCTTCTATCGGACCTACTTCAAGATGCATCGCAGTATTAAGTTGATGCCAACGGGAGATGAAGCGCCAAAGTGGTGGACGCCGGAGGCGAAGAGCACCGTGCTGGATTTCCATCATTCCTTCGTCAAAGGCTGCCATCTCATCGTCTTTTTCGGTCTCGGTAGCGTAGCCCTCACAGCCGCTTTCCCCCACGATATCTGGCCTTACGTCATCCTGCTTGCGGCTGGTGCAATCGTTTTCATCTACATTTTCTACTCCCTCGTTGAATATGGCTATGTGATAGAGTCCGGAACAAACGCCGCAGAAGATGCCCAATGAAAGGTAAATCATGAAAAAGTGTGAGGCAGACCCTCCCATTTGCACAAAAAGGTGTGTCAATTTCCGTAATTGCCACACCTTTTTGTTGTTTTTGACACACCATTGTCATTTTTGCCACACCAAAATATTTCTTTTATCTATTATCTTTGCATCGCACTTAGGAAAAGTGCACCTACCGCAATTTCATTAAAGAAATACCTATAAAAACACAAATCAGAGTGAATGAAACCGCCGGGACGTCGCGATGACGTCTCGGCGGTATTTTTTTGCGCTCCTATGATCCGTTGTGGCAATTTCCATAATCACAACACCCTCTTGTTGTTTTTGCCACACCATTGTCATTTTTGCCACACCATATTATATATATATTGCAATACCTTTGCAGCGCAATTAAAAAAATCAAAAACACATTTACTAAACAATTTCATTAATCATTCAACAAAACAATGGAGAAACACTCTATTAAATTCAGTCTTTTGCGAACAGCTATGATATTGCTGTTCACGCTGCTTACCGCCGCGACGGCATCGGCAGCGACTTCACGTCTTTCAGGATATGGTACGAAAGAGAGTCCGTACATCATTCAAAATCAAGACGATTGGGATATCTTCAGGAGCACGTCATCCTACTACGCAAGCGGCATATACGTGAAGCTTGGCGCCGACATCACTGTTTCCAATCCGATTGGTTCATACGGCGACAGTAAAGTGGCTTATAAAGGCTATTTCGATGGCGATGGCAATACCATTACCCTCGAGGGCTCTGGCTTCGGCACAAGCAATAGCCCCATATCGTCAGAGAATGCTGCCTTGTTCGCTTATATCAGCGCCGCTACGGTTAAGAATCTGCGCGTGGTTGGCGGTATCTATACCTCTAAGAAGTTTGCCTGTGCCATCGCAGCACACAGCGACGGCACGTGTTCAATCACGAATTGCATTAGCAGCATTGAGGTGCATTCCAGTATCACCGGCTCAGATCTTGACGGCACGCACGCAGGCTTCGTAGCAGTCATGGAATCGGGGCAACTCTCGCTCACGGACTGCGTCTTCAACGGCAAACTGCTGACAACGAAGAACAACACCAAGTGTGGCGGTTTCGTAGGCTGGAGAAGCAATGGTAGCCTCTTCATAACTCGTGGCCTATTTAATCCCTCCGAGGTGACGATAAAGAACACGGGTAGCTCCACTTTCTGTCGCAACTGTACGAATTCTAACACCACTTCTTGGAGCTTAAAGAATTGCTATTACACAACAAAGTTTGGCGAGAATGCTTCTGAGTGCAAAATTCTGGGCACAGATGCTACAGGCAAGAGCAACGAGGAACTTTTGACTGATCTTGGAAGCGGTTGGGAAGAAGTGGACGGCAAGGTCGTACCCAAACTGCCCAAGCATAATGCCGCCATACCCTCTCTCTCTGGCGCAGGAACCGAATCAAGTCCTTTCTTGATTCAAAACGCTGATGACTGGGCGCTTTTTGCAAAGAATGTCAACGCTGGTACAGAAACTGAAGCTTACTACCAGCTCGATGCGGACATCACCATTGATAGCCGACAGACCACAGACGTCCTTACCATCGGTACCACGGAGCATCCCTTCAAGGGCATCTTTGATGGTAACCACAAGAAATTGACTGTCTATATCTCTGAGACCACTACGCAGGGAACGGCTCCTTTCCGCGAGATCAACGCTGCTACCATCATGGACCTGACGGTAGAAGGCGATGTCATTGGCACGACCCACGCTGCAGGCCTCGTCGGTTTCGCCCGTGGCGGCGAGAATACTATTGACAGTTGTGTAGTCAGCGTCAATGTCAGCAATCCAGCTGCAGAAGGCAACCACCACATTGGTGGTGTCGTAGGTCATGGATGCGGACACGAAGAAGGTGATAACTACGTACAGACAACGCTGAACATCAGGAATACCATCTTCAACGGCACGCTTTCCAATAGCGGCCACTACGCAGGCGGTCTGCAGGGCTGGAGCGACGGCAATACGTTGAACATTGAGAACTGCCTCTCTACTGGCACCTATACCGGCAAAGGCCTGTTCCATCCCATCGCCATCCATAATACAGGCAGCACAACGACGGCTACGGTCAAGACAACCTACCATACAGAACCTGCGACTTTAAAGAACAATCAATTCATTGCAGCGAAAGCTACCAGGATCTACGCCAACGCCAAAGATGTTCCCAGTAACAAAACGGCGAAGCTGACCAAAATGATCGATGGAAAGGACTATTTTGTGATTGGAACATCAACGATTACGGGCCTTGGTGAATCCTATTTCACCAATGGCGGCCATCCTATTATGATTAATTATGGTGTCAAATACAATAATAAAGAAGTGCTCGATGTCAACACCTACACAGCTGTTATCACAGATGCCAATGGTAAGGATGTGACAGGCAACGTGACGGAACTTGGCACCTACACATTGAAGGTCACTGGTGACGGCATCACATTTCAGGGTACCATAACGGCCTCCTTCCAGGTCATTCAAGGCTTCACCAAGGGTGATGGCACTGAAGAAAAGCCCTTTGAAATAGCTGACCTCAACGACTGGAAACTGTTTACGACAGCTATCAACAGCGGCCTGAATGCCAGTGCGCACTACAAGCTAGCAGGAAATCTCACCTTAGGTTCTGCGGAAGAACCGTTGGAGACCATCGTCGGTAAGAACACTGACTTCAGTTTCAAAGGCACTTTCGATGGCGGCGAGAACACGCTGACCGTCTATATCAGCCGCAACGCCGAGTATGCCGCTCTTTTTGGTGTCATCGACGGCGCTACCATCAAGGACCTGACCGTGAAAGGCACTGTGAAATCGACCAAGAAATACATCGCAGGTATTGCGGCCTTCGGCAACAATGTTACGAAAGCCTCATACTTCATCAACTGCACCAGTAGCGTGACACTCGACTGCCAAATTAGCGGTGACATCAGTGCCGGTGGCCTGCTGTCTCAGAACGAGAGGGGTACCACTAACTTCGAGAACTGCGTCTTCGACGGTACCATCTCTGGTAAAGACGAGAAGACCGAGAAGTGCGGTGGTTTCATCAACTATTCCGGCGGTTCCGGTACGTCTATTAACTACTCCAACTGTTTCATGGCCGGTACCATAAACGTGAATAAGAATATTGCCACCTTCCAACGCGGCATTGCCAAGACCACCTACACCAACTGCTATTACATTAATAACTATAGCGGTGACGCACCTCAGGGTATTCAGGCAGAGAGCACAGCTCCCACAGATAAGATAGCCAAGAAACTCGTTCTGGGCGAGAATACCTATTATCTCCCTGGCACTATTACCACGACGCTCCCTGCAACCTCCTATGCTTACACCGAGCGTGTCATCAACGCAGACCCGACCATCACCTTTGGAAGCGAGACCCTCACAAAGGACACCGACTATGAGATTGCTTACCAAAAGAAGAACGATAAGGACGAGTTTGAAGCCGTTACGGAGATACGTGCTGCTGGCGAGTATCGTATAGTCATCAATGCCATGGGTAACTACGTAGGTGCCTGCACCACAGAGGAACTCTCCGTCATTGCCATCGGTCCTAAATGGTCTGACCTGCAGGCTGAGTTCGACAAGGGTGGCAACATCTGCATCACTCAGGACTATACGGCAACCGATGAAGATGAAGCCCTAAACATCAATAAAGCTGTCACCCTCGACCTGAATGGCTATACCATCAGTCGCGGCCTAAGGGAGGCAAAGGCAGAAGGTAATGTCATCAGCATTGCATCGACTGGTAGCCTAACCATTATAGACAGTAGCGACAAGCTGACTGGCGTCATCACCGGCGGCATGAACATAGGCAACGGCGGCGGTATCATCAACAATGGCATACTGACACTGAAGAGCGGCTCTATCAGCGGCAATGCTTGTATAGAAGGAAAAGTCGGCGAGAAGAGTTATTATGGTACTGGCGGCGGTATTTATAATGATGGCGGCAGTAAGTGTCAATTCTACATGGAAGGCGGTAACGTCAGCAAAAATACTGCACAAGGCGGCGGTGCCGGCATTCACGGGGTATCGACGAAACTATTCTCCATTTCCGGTGGTGAGATTATTGGCAACACCGCTGTCAACAAAGGTGGCGGTGTCCGCGTCAAGACTGAAGCCACCATTGCCAACTGCACCATCTCTGGCAATAAAACAACAGGAAGTGAACAAGGCCATGGGGGCGGCATCTACGTGGAAGCGAAAAGTGTGACACTGAATAACGTCACCATCTCCGACAACGAGGCCGCAATAAACGGTGGCGGCATATACGCCATGTCAAAGTCTGCGATATCAGCCGCGAACGTTACCATCACCGGCAATAAAGCGAAAGAAGGCGGTTGCGTTTACCTGTATGAAGCCAAATACGAGATGGACGGCGGTGACTACCACGGCAACACCATTACCAGCAAAGGTGTCAACTTCTATGTCTCAAATAAATCTGACTTCGCGTTGGATCTGGAGAACAACGCTACTAACATCGTGGAGGACTTGGATGGCTGCCAGCCAAGCTCTGTAACACTTACGGGTCGTACACTCTACAAGGACGGTGACTGGAATACACTTTGCCTACCCTTTGATGTGAAAGATGGCAATTCAGAAGATGGAATCACCTTCAGCGGCACACCGTTAGAGGGTGCAGAGGTCCGCACATTGGAGAGTTCAACGTTCGATGAGGAGAAAGGTGCGCTATCACTCACGTTCAGCGAGCCATTGACAACCATCGTGGCAGGAACACCTTACCTCATTAAGTGGGCGAAAGCAGATGGTTATGTCGATGACAACGCACATAACCTCGTCAACCCCGAATTCGGTGGCGTGACCATCAATACCGAGCTTCATCCCGTTGTCAGCACGGACGGCACAATCACCTTCCATGGCACAAACGTCTATCAGAAGTTTGAGAACGGCAACGGCAGCATCCTCTTCATGGGCAGCAATAACCAGCTCGTCATCCCTGGCGCAGGCGCTGCCATCGGCGCGTTGCGTGCATACTTTGAGTACTCCAAGCCAGACCTCAAGGTGAAGTCCTTCGTCCTAAATTTCGAAGTAGGTGAGAGCACTGGCATCAAGAGCCTCACCCCTGCCTCCTCTCGCGTGGGTGAGGGGAGCATCTACCGTCTTGACGGCACACGTCTCAACGGCAAGATTACCCGTAAGGGCATGTATATCAAGAATGGTAAGAAAGTGGTTATAAAATAAGAAACGTAGAAAATCTAAATATCACAATTATGAAAAAGACATATGTACAACCTGCCTTGTGTGTGGTAAGAACCCAAACAGAGACGCTCATTTGCACTAGTGGTATGAAAAGCATAAAAACCATGAGCACTAACCTTAAAGATGTCAGTGTCGGTGGCGTCTCCTCTGACTACGCTCGCGTCAAGCAGAACGACTACAACGTCTGGGATGACGATTGGAGCAACTAATAAAAAAACACAAATCAGAGTGAATGAAACCGCCGGGTCGTCGTGATGACGTCTCGGCGGTCTTTTTTAGGGTTCCTGCGGCTTGGTGGCTGCGGGCTTGTCGAAGAGGCCATAGGTGGTGCGGAGGACACGGAACTCGGTGCGGCGATTGAGGGCGTTGCAGGCCTCGCGCTGCTCTTCCTCCGGAAGGGCAAGGATGAAGGATTCGGTGAGGGTGTCACCTTCGTGGAGGAAGGGGTACTGCTCGGCAATGCGGCGCTTGACAATCTTAGGACGGCTCTCACCATAGCCCTTGGGGGTGACGCGGTCGGAGGCGATGCCGTGCTCAATGAGGTAATTGACAACGCTCTCGGCACGACGCTGGCTGAGGCGTTCGTTATACTCATCATTCCCGCGATAGTCACAATGGGCACTGAGCTCAATGGTGATGGTGGGATTCTCGTTGAGGAGGTTCACGAGGCTGTCAAGACCCTCGGCACTATCCTCGGTGAGCTCGGCACTGTTGAAGGCGTAGAAGACATTGCGCACCAAGACGGGAGCCGTGAGGTTGGAGAGCGGGAACTGCAGGACATACTCGCGGCTGACGCTGGAAGTATCTACGCTGAGTTCTTCCATCTGATTGAGGTAGCCCTTGCAGGTGCCGAGGAAGACATACTCCACGTTGGGCTGCACAACGACCGTGAAGGAGCCGTCGCCGCGAACACTGAGCTTCTGGTTGGTGCCATCGTTACCAATCATATAGACGAGGGCCGAGGGTAGCTCGTAGCCGTCCTTCTCATAAACCCATCCCTTGACGGTCTGCACCACCTCGGGGCACTCGAAGCTCCACAGGTGATCCCAACCGCGGGCATCGCCACGGTTGGACGAGAAGTAGCCGCGATTATAGACGCCCTCGAAGGTCATACCGAAGTCGTCGCCATAGGAGTTCATGGGATACCCCAGGTTCTTGACCGTCCAGCAGTGGGTGACGGTGTCCTCTGTGGCCACAAAGAGATCCAGACCGCCCATGCCGGGGTGACCGTCGCTGGAGAAATAGAGCTCGCCATTGGGACGGAAGGTGGGGAACATCTCATCGCCAGGCGTATTGATGGGCGCTCCGAGGTTCTCGATACCCGTGATGTTCTTGCCCTCCAAGCTGGCGCGCCACAGGTCCTTGCCGCCGTGACCGCCCGGCATATCGCTGGCAAAGTAAAGCCACAGGCCGTCCGGGGAGACGGCGGGGTGTGCGAAGCAGGAGAGGGTGTCCTTGGAGATCTTCACCTCCTGCGGCTTGCTCCAACTGGCATCGGAGCGCGTGGCGGTGAAGAGTTTGGCGTAGCGGGGATAGTCGGGGTCGGTGGTGCAACGGGTCAGGTACACGGTCTTGCCATCGGGCGAGAAACAGCAAACACCTTCCTCCAGCTCGGAGTTCAGTTCACCCTCGACAGGCTCCGGCGCAGCCCATTTACCTTTATCATCCTTCTTGCTCCAGAAGACGTCGGCGTACTTAGTGCCCGTGATACCGCTGAGGTCATCACCCGTTGCCTTGGGGCTGGTGGAGGTCCAGTAGAGCTGGTCCCAGTCATCGCCGAAAAGGGCGGGGGAGAAGTCGGCACGACGGCCATTGAGGAACTGTTCCTTTTTGACGGTGTGGAGCGTGGGGCGCTGCTTCATGAGGATGGCCTGGCGAGAGCCCTCTAAGCCGTTCATGGCAAGGGTGTCATCGGCAGCGCTGCGTGAGGGCATGTGGCGTGCAGCCTCCAGATAGGCCTCGTAGTTCTGGATGGCATTCTTGTAGTCGCCGTTTTTCTGTTGGAGGCGCGCCAGATGGAAGGTGGCTCCGACAATCATCTCCTCCGCCAGGCTGTCCTCGGGCGTTTCATCAAGGAACTGAATGGAATCCTTGGGCAACTTCTTGGCAGCGGCACGCGCCTTGCGGCGCTCGGTCATGGCTTTCTCCGTGTAGCGGATGCCGTTCTGATAGGCGCCGATGGCCTTGGCGGTCTGGTTAAGGCGGCGGTAACAGTCTGCCAGTTTCAATGCCCGTTCTCCGCGCTTGTCACGCTGCTGCGTCGAGGTCTTGGTATAGGCGGTGCGGTACTCAGCTGCCGCATCATAGTATTCGCCCAGGGTGTAATAATGATCACCCTTCTTCAGGCTACTCTCGGCGCTACAGGAAATGAAGAGGATGGAAAGAATCCACCCCCAAATCCCTACCGTTGCGGCAGAGAAGAACCGAGACACATGAGAACGATGTGCCTGACGGGTCTGTGTATGGAATAGGCGAATAAGCATGAAGACAGCTCTCTACACCAATAATAACGTACAACTACCCCTTTTTATTGTTCTACGGTAGCTGCAACATGACGATTAGAGCTGTCGCTGAGGACGGCGAGGACGATGTCAGAGACCATCTGCTTGAGTTCTTCGATGAAGGTCTTGGCATCATATTCATGGCGCTCAATCTGGCGGAGTTTGCGCTCCCAAATACCGGTGAGTTCGGCACTTTTCAGCAATTCCTCGTGGATGAGGCTGATGAGTTCGATGCCTGTGGGCGTGGGCGCCAGACTCTTTCGGACGCGGCGGATATAGCCGCGCTTGAAAAGTGTCTCGATGATGGCGGCGCGCGTGGAGGGGCGGCCGATGCCGTTTTCCTTCAAGGCATCACGCAACTCATCGTCCTCCACAAACTTACCTGCCGTCTCCATGGCGCGGAGCAGGGTTGCTTCCGTGTAGGGTTTCGGCGGGGTAGTCTGTTTCTCGGCGAGGTTCGGCTCATGAGGACCGCTCTCGCCTTTCTTGAATGCCGGAAGGGTGCGTTCCTCGTCCTGCGGTCGCTCTTCGTCCTGACTTTCTGAGCCATCGGAAGCGTTCTCGGGCGCAGCCGCCTGAGCAGCAGGCTTTTTCTTCTCCCACAACACGCGCCAGGCAGGATCGACAATACGCTTGCCGGAAGCACGGAAGGGGATGACATCGTCGAAGCTGGCTACGTGAAGTCCTTCACTACGCACCTCGCCCGTCACGGTAGTTTGCTCAAACTTACATTCCGGGTAGAAAACACCAATGAAACGACGTGCGATGAGATCATAGACGCGCTTCTCCATGTCCGTAAGCGGTACGGAGACCACAGGGACGGGGGTGGGAATGATGGCGTGGTGGTCAGTCACCTTGGAGTTATCGAAGACCTTGGAGCTCTTGGGAAGTGGCTTTCCAGTACTCAGGAGCGGCTGGATAAAGCCGGCATAGGGCGTCATGGCCGCCAGAATCTGCGGGCACTTGGGATAGACGTCGGTGGGTAGGAAGGTGGTATCTACGCGCGGGTAGGTGGCTACCTTTTTCTCATAGAGACTCTGGATGAGCTGCAAGGTCTGCTCGGCAGAGTAGCCGAATTTCTTGTTGCACTCCACCTGCAGGGACGTGAGGTCGAAGAGACGCGGAGCGGCTTCCTTGCCATTCTTTTTCTGGACGTCAGTGATGGTGAAGGGTAACTCACGGATAGCGGCCAAGGCCTGCTCGCCTTCCTCCTGCGTCTTAAAGCCGCGGTCGCCCTCCTCCATGACGGCGGTGAAGACGGTGTCGCGGTACTTGGTGGTCAAGACCCAATAGGTCTCGGGCTTGAAGTTGTCTATCTCATGCTGGCGGTTGACAATCAGGGCCAAGGTGGGAGTCTGCACACGGCCGATACTGAGAATCTGGCGCTTATTGCCGTATTTCAGCGTGTAGAGACGGGTGGCGTTCATGCCGAGTGTCCAGTCGCCGATGGCGCGGCAGAGGCCAGCCTCATATAGGCTTTGGTACTCGCGCTGATCCTTGAGCGTCTGGAAACCTTCGCGAATAGCTTCCTCCGTGAGCGAGGAAATCCACAGGCGCTGCACAGGGCATTTGGCACCAGCCTTCTGCATCACCCAGCGCTGAATGAGTTCACCCTCCTGGCCGGCATCACCGCAGTTGATGATGCCGTCGGCAGCCTGCATGAGTTTCTCGATGACGGCAAATTGCTTCTCGACGCCCTTGTCGTTCTTCAACTTGATACCAAAGCGAGGTGGAATCATCGGCAACTGTGAGAGGCTCCATGCCTTCCACATCGGGGAGTATTCAGCGGGCTCCTTCAACTCGCATAGGTGGCCAAAGGTCCAAGTGACCTGATAGCCGTTCCCCTCAAGGAAACCGCCGCGGTCATGGGTTGCACCCAGAACATTGGCAATATCACGTGCCACAGAGGGCTTCTCGGCAATACATACGATCATGAGCGGGGCATAGCTGGTTGTGAGGTCAGATGGAGACCGTCAGGTTCAATCGTGATGAGATGGCGTTTATAGAGGTCGCCTACGGCCTTCTTGAAGACCTTCTTGCTGACACCGAAGACGGCGTAAATCTCCTCGGCAGGACTCTTGTCGCCAAGTACCGTAGTGCCGCCGTTGGTCTGCAGGTGCTGCAGCAACGTCTCGCTGAAATCCACAACGGCTTTCTGACCTTTCTTCTGCAGCGAGAGGTCTATCTTACCATCGGGTCGCACCTGTTTGACGTAGCCCGTAACACGGTCGCCGCTATGGAGGGAACGGAAGATCTCGTCGTCATAGAGCAGACCAGCATACTGATTATCGATGATGGCCTTGAAGCCCAAATCTGTCTTCTGCCATATCAGGAGGCTCACTTCATCGCCGCCATGGTAGGGTGGGTAATTGGTGTTGAGATAGCGCTCTACCTTGGCTGAGGCTACAATACGATAGGTCTCCTCGTCGATGTGCAGGTGCACGAGGTAGCTCTTGCCCTTCTGCATCTTCATCTTCTGCTCGCGGAACGGGACGAAGAGATCCTTCATGAGGCCCCAATCCAGGAAAGCACCGTAGTTGTTGACCCAAGCTACCTGCAGCCACGCGAAGTCCCCCACCTGTGCCAAAGGCGTCTCGGTGGTTGCCACGAGGCGTTCCTCGCTGTCCAGATAAACAAACACCTCGATTTCATCGCCAATCTCTATGCCATTGGGTACATAGCGATTGGGAAGGAGTATATCCTCTGGGCCACCGCCAAGGTAGAGGCCGAAGTCGGCACGACGCACCACCTTCAGCTTGTTCATTTGGCCCAGACGGAGGCGGGATGTGCCACCCCCTTGTTGATCGATTTGATTACTCATAGTCTATTCTATCTTGCCATCGCGCATCTGGATGGTTCGGTCTGTTGTTGCTGCTAACTGTTCATCATGCGTGACAATGACAAAGGTCTGTCCTAATTCGTCGCGCAAGCGGAAGAAGAGGGCATGAAGCTCGGCTTTATTGGCGGAGTCGAGGCTGCCGCTGGGCTCATCAGCCATCACCACTGCAGGCTTGTTGACCAAAGCACGGGCCACGGCTACGCGCTGTTTCTCACCGCCTGAGAGTTCGGCAGGTTTATGGGCGGCACGGTCGGCAAGTCCCATAAACGCTAGCAACTCCTCTGCACGCTGGCGCGCCTCTTTGCGGTTGCGGCCTGCGATGAGTGCGGGAATCATCACATTCTCCAAGGCAGTGAACTCAGGGAGCAACTGATGGAACTGGAAGACAAAACCTATCTGCTGGTTGCGGAAGCGGGCAAGCGCTTTCTGGCCTAGACGACTGACATCAGTCCCGTTGATGACAACGCTACCGCTATCGGCACGATCCAATGTGCCCATGATCTGCAGCAAGGTCGTCTTGCCGGCACCACTGGGTCCTACAATGCTGACAATCTCGCCCGCATGAATATCGAGGTCAATACCTTTCAGTACGTGGAGCGAGCCAAAGCTCTTATGGATATTCCGGAGTTCTATCATAGTCTATTTGATTTTGTTGAGCCAGTCCTCGAAAAGCATCTGGCGCTGCGTGACACTTTGTCCGTTGGGCGCAAAGACAGACAGTGACTCCTGCGGATCGCCGTACTGGTCGGGATAAAGCAGGATGACGTTGGTCTGCGCGTAGTGACGGGCGATATAAGCCGGCAGGGTGTTGAGGGCGGGCGTATGGGAGATGAAGCCTGTGCGGGAGGTAATGATCACGAGGAGATGGTCCGGGTTGACCTCGGAGGGCAGGCGGCTCAGGAGATTGCCAAAGCCCGTCTCCACGTGGGCTTCCATGATGACGGAAGGATGATTCTTGGACAAATATTCCTTGATGTAATGGCCGGTGTCACCACAGGTGTGGAAGCGCATAGGCTGGCCCGTGTGCTCTGCAATACGGCACAGGTGTTCCAGCCATTTATAGAAACCTACCTCGTATTCGGCGCGTGGCGGAACGGCCACGACGATGCGACGGACAGTACCGGGAGGCATCGTCATGCGCACGAGGAGCACCTCGCGGTGGGTTGTGGAGAGGACACTCTGCGAGACGAATCCCAACTTGCCGGCCGGCTCGCCCTCTTCGGTCTCATGCAAACCCAGAATAACCTCGCCCGCATCAACCTCCTTCATGGCATGTGTGATGGCACTGGCTACATTGGAACTGATGCGACTCATGGTGGACATGGTGACGTTGGCTGCGGCGGCAATGCCTTTGGCCATCTCCAGATTGCGCTGTCCCTGAGCACGCAGAAGATCATCGGGGTCGTCGTCCATCGAGACGGCGATGCCCATGAAGCTGTCATGGATACGCGGATTGCGAATCATGATGGAGAGCTGTGTCAGCGCGTCAACGGATTGAGGATAGGCATAGGCGGTCAGACACTTGCCGTGGTAGCTGCCTCGGTTGCGCTCGGTCTCGGTTGTGTGCAGCGCAAGGTCGCGGGCAGCCTTGCCTGTTGCCAAAGAACTGATAATACAGGAGAAAAGGATCAGGATGACGGTGCCGTTGAGCATGACGGTGTCCATCAGTTCAACGCCGGGGAGCGTGCCGATCATCACAATGGCAAGCGCGCCAGCGGCGTGGGAATTGGTGAGACCGAACATCATCAGGCGATCCATGCGTGGCAGTCCCTGCAGCTTCTGCATCAGCCACGCTGCCAACCACTTGCCGAGGGTGGCCACGATGATAATCGTAGCAAAGATCAAGGCTGCATGCCAGTTGGCGAAAAGGACTTTGATATCAATGAGCATGCCGACACCGATGAGGAACCAGGGCACAAAGAGGGCGTTGCCAACAAATTCCACACGTGACATCAACGGGCCGCCGTGGGGAATGATGCGGTTCATCACCAGACCTGCCAGGAAAGCTCCCAACAGCCCCTCCAAGCCAACAGCCTTGGCCAGAAAGGCGCTGATAAACATCATCAGCAGAACAAAGATGTACTGGGTGACGGCATCCTCGTTGCGGCGCAGGAACCAGCGCCCTATCTTCGGGAAGGCATAGGAGACGGCTATCGCATAGGTGATGATACCGATGGCAAAGCGTGTCCAGTACCATGCATCACCGCCTCCAAGCTTGTGTTGAACCACGATCGCCAATGTCAGCAGGGCGCTGAAGGAGGCGATGGCGGTACCGATAATCGAATAGACAACACTGGGGTGCTTACCCAAACCGTAACGACCCACGATGGGGTAGGTCACCAACGTGTGGGAGGCAAGGATACAGCTCAATAAGAGGGAGGATGGCAAGCTGAAACGTAAGATCCAACGGGCGGCAACGAGCCCCAGAACAAAGGGCACGGCAAAGGTGAGTGCGCCAAAGCCGATGCCAGTGGTGCCATGTCGGCGGAAACTGCCCATATCCATCTCCAGACCT
>Ga0310786_10008187_pt1 | contig 13475 bp, 6 predicted proteins | sample AusTroGonzalo_MG_FD_203881 | JGI IMG/M metagenome (GOLD analysis project Ga0310786, IMG submission 203881) | Bovine rumen microbial communities from tropical cattle in Woodstock, Queensland, Australia - Gonzalo_03 (v2) (version 2) | ecosystem: Host-associated > Mammals > Digestive system >... | reverse complement strand
TGGGAATCAAGGGTGGCGCTGCCAAGGGCCGGAATGCTGACGCTCAGTAGAGCGAAAAGCAGAACCGGAAGGTATATTTCTAGTTTTCTCAAACTATCAAAATTGGTTATTCAATCGCGCGTGTGAGTGGTTATGTGCATGCGCGATATTTAGGTCTACAACGCAATTGTAGCAAGAATTGTGCAAAAAAGCAAGAATTCAGTCAAATAATGCTGAAAAATTGGCCTTTTGGCGTCATTGAGGCCAAATCTCCGCGTTTTTCCTGCGAACTCCAGACCTGTCTTTGGCGGGAACTAGAGAGTCCTGCCTCTAAAGGTCTTGATGGTCATACCGGTAATGACAATCGGATGATCGTCACTAGCGTGTAAGGTAAGCGTGGCGCTCTTCTCGCCGTTAATCAGCCAGATATACTGATTCTTGGCTCCACGATACTTGAAGAAGTTAAGGTTGGCTGGATCAATGACCGGACCGAGATCGACGACATTTCCTTGCCATTTGTAATCCGTCTTGATATCGAACTGGACATAGAATAGGCGGTATTCATCATCAGCACTATCTAAAGTGACATGGTATGTCCCGCCAGCATCTAACATGACGCCCTTGGGTTCCGAGCTTCTGAGTTCGGAGACATGGTCGAAAGTGACCGTGCAGTTCTTGCCGCTATCACCAATCTTGAGCGTGAATGACCAGTTGTCCAGGTCCTCTTGGAAAGATCCGCTGGAGGGCTTCAAATAATCGCCGGTTCCGATTACCTGCGTATAAATGTTGCCCTCGAAACGATGCGCGCTTACTTCCTCTTCAATATATCCGGGCGCGCTGAGGGTAAAGGATACCGGGTCTCCAATCGCGGTGGACGTCGTTTTGAATTCTATTTCGTGATAGGTTTGATCGCCGTCCGGACTCCTGGGTTCTGTCGGTGTCCACGGGAATTTGGTGGGCTTGGTCGCACTCAATCCCGCGGGAGGATTCTTCAAAGTAATGGTCGGGTTGAGCGCATCTGAGTCATCGCAATAGCCAAAGAGGACGGTCTTGCCGGACGCGGAGTTGACAAATCCGCGCATCACGTTGGACATCATTTTGTTGTCGCTGAGCTTGTGCCCGTCCACAAAGCCGAAATTCGTGAAGAAATGCGAATTGAGTGTCTGGCTTTCGTATGCGTCGGCCGTGAGGCTTAATCGCAACCTGCCGTCATTGGTCGTGGTGATGAAATCCAGTTGCACCTGCGTAGAAGTCGGTTGGTAATAATACGTGCCCGTCGGCCCCGGTTGTACGCCATCAGTGACAGGAACCATTCCAATCGGGGTTAGCGAGATAAGCGGAAGATCTGCATCAATGTCAAATGTCACACTTAGCGGGTACTCTTCCTCCCGGCGGATGGGCTGGGTGAATTTCAGTCGGCGGAAGGTCTTGATCTCGTAGTTTGTAAAGGACAGGCTATTCTTGTTAAAGTACTCGCTCTCTTTAGTGTTCGAAACCCAGATGGTCGTCGCACTGACATCACGGTTGCTCTTGAAGTAGCAAGTAAGTGTCCTCCAGGTCGAGTTGTCCTCTTCGTCGTGAACTGCTTTCAGGTGTGTATATTCTTCCCAATCCAGCGTCCTGATAAAATGGAATGATGGCTTGTCTTTATACTCTGGATTATCTGAAATAGACAGTCCGGATTCTACCGGAAGATTGTTGTTGGCTTGGGAGTCATCCGGGGTGAGTGTCATTTTCTCCGGTTCAATGATGAACTGGAGCGGGAACATGGACTCTGCAAAACCGTCGGGGATGCTGATGTCCAGGGTCATTGGGGCGCCCTTCTCTTGGAAAACCGCGCCCTGCTGACAGGAGAGGCGCATGTCCTGGATAGGTTGAAGCGTGATTACGATGTCGCGATAGAGACGGCCATTGCCGTAATCTCCCGTAACGCGGATGGTTTGACTGCGGACAACGTTGCTGGGCTCCGAGGTGCTGAATGTGATTGTCCTCCATCCTTCGGATCCGGCGATTGTTGACGGCTCCCCGATACTTAGTGCCGTGATCACGTCTTCCCCGTAGTCCATGGGACGCTTCTCGACGGTAACGTTTTCGCCGAATGTGCCGGTCTGAACATCGTCGATAAACAAGGCGCTCAACTCTTTGAAGTCGGTAACTTGTTTGGTAAGCGTCTTGGACATCCACGGTTGGATGACCAGTCGGGCGTAGCCGTCAGAAATATCGGAAAGGTGGCTGGCATTGATATCTGCGGACACATCAGCGCTACCGGCAGCCGCAGCCGCTGCGGCCGGTGTCTGGTGCCCCTTGGAGAGTATTTTTTTGATTAGGATAGTGTATTCAAAATTCCGGAAGACGGGATAGTACTTATCGCCCACCATTAAATCAATCTTGTAGAAATAATCTCCTTCGTTGCTCAGATCATCAGGATTCTTATAATGCCCATAGACAAGGATGTAGGTGGATGGAATCTGTTCGGATGGAACCGGACGCTCGTACAGGTATACAGCCTTTGGCACGTTCCCGCTATAACCGGCGACACCGTTCCGGAACTGTAAAAAGTCTTCTTTGGAAGGGATGAACTTATTGAAAGTGGTCCCTGGCGGCAGGTTGGCCGGATAGTGTCCCTCCAGTTGATAGAAAGTCTTTTGATAGTAATCTCCGATAAAACCCGTAGCGGAGCTGTGTGGCGCTACGGTTCCCATGGACGGGACATTTACGACTGCATAACTATATGGTTCAAAGAATGACTCGTTTTCTAGTCCTGTGTCTGGATCAACGCGTTTGTCGGCTTCGATAACGATTCTCGCCCAGTTCCGGATGAGCGGGATCCGCTTAAAGGCGTCGAGCGTCGTTTCGTCCGGGATATAGCCGGTATTGTTCGTAATCTTGTTACCTTGGGCATCAATATAATCTCCAGGAAGCACTTGCACTCCGTTCCGGATCTCGGGCTCCCCCTCGTATCTGACAGCGCGAATGCCTGTGACCGTTATCATGCTCCAATAGGCCTGCTCTCCATTCTCGGAGAGGACTGGCGGCAAAACGGCGTCAGCATAACCAAATGACAAAGTCTCCGGGCCATTCCCAATAAAGTGAATTGTACGTCGGCTGTCAGTAAGTGTCAGCTTGGCCGAGAACTTGTAAATCCGACAGGTTCTGCTAACTCCCTGAGGATCATCGTAGGTATAATACTCTGGCTCTCCAATATCCGGAACGGGCGTGGCCTTAACATACTCCTTAAGATAACCGGAGCTGCCGAACACGGCCAGGTGCAGGGTGTTGAGTGATTCTTCTTCTCCCAATGCCTTGGTCGCGACTCCGCTCAATCCTTGCAGTATCATGGAGAAACTGATGGTAACCTGCTGGCCTTCCGGGAATTCGGTCGATGGGACAACGGGCTCTGCGGGCTGTTTCAGACAAGAGGAAACAGTCGCACATGCGCAGAGCGCTAATATGAGCAGGAATCTTTTCATCGTGGCTTGTCTGCCCAGTAAAAATGAGCTCGATTCTCCTTAAGTTCATCCGGCCGATCATCGCCCCAATACCAGACATCATACACGCAGCGGGTCAAGGCATTTTGCGCGCTGTCATCGGTCACGCTACCGTTGTTAACCTTGATGGCCCCATTGGCGGACCAATAAATGCTGTTGGAGAAAAGGAAAGTGAATGCCCCATTAGCGGAAAGTTGGGCGATGAAATGAATTTCTCCCTTGGTCGGAAGGCGCCAGCGCCCAGCCGGGAAGCCGTCCTCTTGATAAGAGGCACACCGATACTGCGCCTGATCGAAAGTTAAATTACCAAACTCCGTACCGCCACATTTGGAGGAAATACGGTAACTAGGGGCCAGCATGTTGGCGGTACGGGAAGAATTCTCCGCCGGATAGTAATACTGGAGCCGGCGCGGCGAATCTCCATAGAGCGCATCCGCTTTTGCGAAATTGATGTTAAGATTGTTAATAGAATCCGAGCGGGGGTCTCCAATCACGAAATCTGAATTGCTGGGAAGCACGGTTACATTAATCCGGTAGATATCGCGGGTGCCTCCCGTGTACCATATCACGCGCCAGTGGAAGTCCTCTTTTCCAAATTTCTGGACATCCGTATCATTCGGGTACTGTTCGCGGAAGAAATTCATGTAAACATCGTCGAGATTCGAGTGGTGCGTGGGCGTAAATTCCCATTCGCCATTATTTTTCTCTGCTTTGGCGCGTACGATTTGTCGGCCGTCCACATAGACATAGCCCCAATGGTCGGAGGCGTAGATGAATTGCCCTGCGCTCGGAAGCGCATACTCTGTATTGACAAATGTGTTGTCAGAATTCGGGCCGCTCTGAATATAGATGGCCGGGGTTTGCTCGATGAGAATGTTTTTTTGCAAATCAGGATCGTCAGGGCGGTCTTCGTGGCAGATGGTAAAACTAATTCTGTATGGCGAGTAGTCAAAAGTGCTCTGCTTATAGTTGTTGTTGAGCTTGTGGCGGTAGATGATGGACTCTCCGGTGTTCTCAAACCAGTCTTTCCCGTCGTCGGAAAGCTTCTTTCGTTGCGTTTGGTTATATTCAAGATACTTGGTCCCAACATCGTAAGGATCTCCAGCTTCTGCGATGCGAACCGTTCCGCCCAGGGTGTTCACCCCGGCGTCGGCGTCTCCGTAATAAGGACGAGTAACGCGGATACTCTCATCCTTGAGGAGAACCGGATGGCTGGTCGTATATCTGATGGTGAGTGAATTCGTGTTGTACATCGAATACTTTTCCTGGGAAATGGAGAGATAACGGGCGTTGCCGATCTCTGCATCCTTGAAAACCATGCCGATATCCTGCCAGTACACGATATAGCAAGAGATAGGTGAAACCGTTACCGTGGCCTCATCTGTCTCAGAACCCAGCATTTCCACTTCGACGTCTAAGTGGTACCAATTATTCCGCACAAAGCGGCGGCGATACTCTTCCCGCTGGTCTTCCGGCATCAGAATCTTGTAGTAATACTGCCTCTGGGTGGGCAGGAAACCGTGTTCTTCCAACCGCGCCCAAGGGACGACCAACTTCAAGTATGGCTCTGTATCTGTCCCCTCTGTTGCTCCGTAAGTCCAGTGTTGGGGATACATGTACATCGGGTACGTATTATAATAGTCGTCGGTCTTTTCCAATAGTTGGACCAGATTCCCGTCCGCGTCTTTTGTAAAATACTTCTTACGGTTGGCGGAATAAGAGAAATAGGATGGCGTGGGATCTTCTCCGCCAATCCTGACCGAGTTGACGCCGTTCACCAGATATACTTCCATTCCTTCCAGCATGGGATGCCACACTTCGCCATTCTCAAGTTCCACGCGGTCTGCGACTTTCAGTCCCATGGTGAGCTTGCAGGCATATCGGGTCAATTCGATTGGGTCTCCGTTGGCAGCCATGACCTGATCGCGTCCGTTCAATGTGATGACGGTCTTGCCGCTCATCATGAATCTGCTTTGATTATGATTGACCGGCGAAACGAAATCGGCTGTAACCCGTAGTGCCTCCAAGACTGACATGGACGTCTCGTGAAGGTCGTTTTCGTCTTCGACCAGGGTCCCCGGGTAGTTGACGATCGCGAAAACGGTTGACTTCAGAACTTCGTAGTTGGCGCCAATCGGGAAAATCTTCTCGTTAATGTCTGCAGAGGTCAGTTCAATGTGGAAAACATCGCTCCGGTTTTTCCCGGAATTACAGCGGATATGGTAGGTCGCATTGGCGTCCGGGGAGGGATTGTCGCCCGGGTAGATGAAGAAGTCAACCCAGTCGATGAGATTCTCATGGTAAATGCCTCCGACACCATCACGCGTAGTGTGCTCCTCCTCGTTTTCCGCCTTTGTCATGCGCGTGTCGTCACAGAAGACCGACAACTCGATAAATGGTCCGTCCCATGCCCGAGGCTCCTTGGTGCAGGCAGTAAGGAGCACCACGGCAACAATCAACAGGTATGTGAGGCGGCGGATCATAGCATGAATCGGTAAATGGCGTCGTTGAGGATTTCGGTGTTGGCATCAATGTCTCGGTCGCCCAGCTCTACACTGAAGGACAGTGTGATATACTCTCCGGACAAATTTCCGGTCGCTTCCGGGTTCCGTCGCACGGAGAGCTCGACCTTGCCGCCGTTGGCGCCGGTAATGTCCACCATACTCGGTGTTACAATGAAAAAAGATGCGGGTCCTTGCGGCGTGATCATCAGCTTCCCGCCCAGCGGGGCCGTAATGTTGAAGGTGCCCCTGGCGGCCACGCCGCCGGGCAACAGGTGCACGATGGTGATATCCTTCATGACACCGTTGATCTCTTCCTTTTTGGTGATAAGCTCAAACGTGGTGTCGTCCAGATTAAGTTGCGTCGCCTGGACGCCGCGCGTATTGAAATCAATGACGGACCTGTTGTAATCCCACGGGAGGACATTGGTGGTAAGCTGCAGGTTGCGACCGCTAAGGAAGTATCCATATACGGTCCAGCTATGGTTGCGGGCGAAATCGCCGGCTTCATCCATCAAAAAAGTCTTGGATCCGGGCGCGCCGTTGATCGTATAATGGATTGTACCTTTCAATTTTCGGTCACTTTCCCGGAGATAAACCGTGCCAGCATTGGTAAGCGTTCCCGCCGCAATGGCGTCGTCGATAAGTTGCTCATAATTCTGCGCCCCCTGGCCGGCATAGACCAATTTCTCTGGCGTGTCGTTTTCCCGAATAGGGGGAATCGACTCAAGCTTCAGGGGTTCCGAAAAATACCCTTGCGGAGCTATGGAGTAAGGACCCTCGGAGAACACGTGCTCCTTCAACGGAATCATGTCGGAGTCAAGGTAAATCTTGTCGACGGACATCGTCTTCTCTTCCTGGGCGTCGGTCGTTCGGGCAAATACGAAACGGATCTTAGACACGGCTCGGACCATCCGTATCGTCTGCGTGGTCAGGACGGGAGCTTCTCCCGTTATGGCCAGGTGGGTGCCCATGCCACTGATGGGCAGGCCACTTTGCGGAACGGAGGGGGTGGGGGAGGATACACCATACCAGGGGTCCCCGAAGACGCTGTCCTGGAGGTCCTGCCAACTGGCTTCCTCGTCCAACGTACACCCGATGGCGGCCGCATTGGCCAGGGCGAAAATGTCAACATCCGGGAGTGTACGTGCGAAATCTCGGGATACAGGGATAAAGTAGCGCCGGATGCTTCCGGGTGTCGGAAGATCGACTCCGGACAAGTTGAGCGAGCCGATTTTCTCGTGGGTTTCGTCGCTGGTAAAAACCCAGACCCGTAGGCTGTGTATCGCACATTCCGTCGTTGTCGCCGAGACGTCTCCAGTCTCTCCGCGCGTCATGGGCGCGCCGGGCAATTCGAGGGAAACGCCCAGCTGGGGCTCACTGGCCGGATCATTCCCAATAGGATCCCGCTGGCAGGCAGAAATGACCGTCAGAAGAACAAAGAACCAGGATATGACCGAGCGGAGCTTCATTAGTACAAAACAACGTTAGCAGGGGTTGATCCACTCCAATTGGCGCTTACCTGCAAACCAAAAGAGAGTTGTGGAAGCAGTAGATCGGGGACGGCGTTGCGCGCTTCTGCAAGAGACTCGACGGCGCAGTTGATCCGGGTCTTTTGGTCGCGCAGGAAAACGGCGGCAGGCAGATTGTCCCCCGATTCGGGCAGAACGATACGGCCCAACAAATAGAACTTGCTGCCGGGGAAAACGTTTCCGTCAGCGCCGGCAAAAGTCTGATCACTGTCGTTGCGCAATTCCAGACAAAAGTATACATCCTCTCCGTCGGGTGTCTGGGAGACGAGCGTGCGGAAAGACGGGATACTGTTTGCTCCTGCGGTGTGGTAATTCAGACAAACGCCACTGATACAATCGTCATACAGGAAGTATTCGTCTTCGCCCGTGGGGGTGAAGTCAAAAGCCAGGCGCTGCTGCGATCCGATGATGACCCCGGTTACCGGGAAATTGGTTTCTTGGATCATCACCATCTTCCCGTCATGGTCGGGAAGTGCATCGCTGGTGGCGCGCACGGACACCAACATCATGCCGCAAGCGAACTGCAGAGGGCTGTCAAGCGCGACGGACTTGGTGCCGCCATAAACGGTCTTGCCGTCATACTTGGCTAAGATTTTACTCCAGTTGCTCTCACTGAGATAATTGCTGCTCTTGTCCGAATCGGCAGTGCTGATGGTGGTGTTGGCGAAATACCACAGGCGTGGCGGGTAACAGAACGAAGACATGGTTGCAACACCGTCCAGCGATTCTTTGACCGCCGTAAACTGTGTGCCCGTCCAGAGAAGAATCGCGGCTCCGGAAGGGAGGCCATAATCTTGCGGATAGGGTATAAGGTGATCAGATAGATATCCGGGACCAAGGTCTGTGATACGGCCCAGAATGACATCCCGGAGACCGTTATAAAGGTAGGCGAGCGTTAGGGGAACCCTTTCGCCGGATTCCTCGTCCTGGCGCTTGACCTCATAGGTGTCGCTGCCACGGCTGTGCCGATAAACCGTGTTGTCCAGACTTTCATAGGATTCAAGTCCGCTCTGAAGCTGTGAAATCATGTACTGGACGGTCAGACCCGCACCCGGGAAACGGGCGCCGTTATTGGTAACCCATCGGAAGCTCTCTCTCAAATGTGTGTCGGCTATCGCATCGTTCCAGGTAACCGTTGCGGTCCCTTCGTGCAGGCCGGAAGGAGTCTCATAAGTATAGTCCACCGCGTAGGATGCATTCTGGACAATCGAGTTCAGGATGGCAGCGATTTGCAGCCCTTCTTCCGGTATGGCCCCCGGGTGGATGGGAACGTGCGAGAACGTAATGTCGCTGGTGGACCGCATGGAGGACATGACACCCAATCCGTTGGCGTTCAACACACCATTGATGTGGTTGCGAAGCCGCTCCGGCTCTTGGCTCGCCGTCGTCGGGGCATATCCGTAGGCAAGGACGGAGGCCGTTCCATTGGGGAAGAATGCCTCGTCGGAAGGGAAGAGGTGCGCCTGGCTCCCGGATATGAGGTCCGAAATATTACTCAGGAACGAAGGGTGAAATGCGCTTTTATCTCCGGCCTGAACTATCCCATATCGGCTGAAGGGGAGAACAACGACACCGGCCATTCCGCGGAAAGACTCGTCCATTTCAGTGATGTAGGCCGGATATCCTTTCGTGTTAGAGGTGGGCATGCCTACCCGGAGGGCCAACTGAACATGAACCAGTTCGTCCTCCTGTTCATGACGTGCGGTCTTCTCGCAAGCGACAGCCCCGAAGGCGGCCACTGCTAAGAAAAGGATATGAAGCCATTTGCGCGTCATCGTCAAATCACAATGTCATGATTCCCAGCATCCCCCCAGTCCAGGGTTATGCTCACCCCTACGGCATGGTCGGTCGTGGAGACCCCACCATTCGCGTGAACGGTAGCCTTGACTGCTTTTAGTTGCGCGGCATGCAGAGGATTGTACGAGCCGAGAACGGACTTGGTGATGGTGCCGTCCTGCAGGGTCGCATAAACCTCCCAACTCCAGAGGATTTCATTGGAGCGCCTTTCCCCGTCCGGATCCTCAATGTCGATGACGACCTTGGTGGCCGGGTCGACGTCGCGGGAAGGGAAGTGGGTGGAGACGTAGCAGCGCTCGGTGCTGCCGGCTTTCGCTTGGAGCAGGTTTGTGCGGATCACGTAGTCCGTGTCGAAGGTGTAGGTGCTGTCTGCCATCATGAAGCCGTCAGCCATGCCGCGCAGGTACACCTTGAGGTCTTTGACGTCGGGGGCGTCGGCCATGTCGAGCACGAGGGCCGTAGCGGCGTTGACCATGTAGAGGCTCACGTCGAAACGCTGGTCGATGCCCGAGATGATATCCATCCGCTCGCGTGCCGTGAAGATGCCGGACAGGTGTGCGTCAACCGTGTCCTTGACCGCGGGATGCTGAACAAGGCGGGCCGAGCGGCACTGGTCGGCGTCTTCCAGGGTGACGTAAGGATCGGCCTCCAGGTTGGCCACGCAAGTGTGCATGTAGGGTCGGGCCGGGATGAAGAGCGAGTAGCTGGATTGGCTGGCGTCCATCACCACGCCGAGATGCTCCAGGCGAGCCATGTCGCCGGTCGTGTCGTAGAACGACAGATCCACGTCGTGGGCGAAGTCGGTGAAGACTTCCCCGAGGTGCTCCTCGAGGACCGTCGCAACCTGCAGGTCGGCCTGCAGGTCGAGCACTGTCTTGATCTCCGTGCGCATGTTGGTCACCAGCTGCAGCTCGTAATCCAGATTGAGATCTTCGCCACAATCAGAAACGTCCTCATCCACGAGGCGGCTGCATCCGGACAGGAAGGCCGCCCCGAGGAAGAAGAAGGATAAAAGTCGTGATGGAGCGAAGACTCGCATGGTTTTATTTGATCAAGATATCAAAGGAGTATCCGGTCGACCAGACAATATCCACAGACAGGCCGAGGCTGAACTGCGAAGAACGGAGGTCCGGGACGGACACGTAAGCTTTTTTCAAAGAATCTTCGCCTAAACGGAAAGTGACAGCGGTAACATAATCCTGAATAAAGATACGCTTGATTTGCTTGGATTGGCCTGCGGTCTTGCCGCTTGGAACAGCTTCGCCGTCAATGCCATAGAGCGGCGGTATTTGATGGTCGGTAGGCCAAGTTATACCGTCTGCAACAGAGTATCCGTTCTCTGTGCTCGCTGATTTCGGATTTAGTTCGGCTAACAAGTAAAACTTACCACCTTTACGAATCAGATTATCTTTTCCCCAGAAGTCATCGCCTTCATTAATAAACTCAAGTGCGACATTAACAGGAGACTGATCTTTGTCATCCGCGATAGACGAGTCATAGTTGTCGTAAAGCAACGTATAGTTAGGAGCCGTCGTCGGTACGGCGTTAGAAGCGATGTCGTCGTCGTATACGACATAGTTGAAGTTATTGTAATCGTAAGCGAGAGTGGTCTTGTCGCTCCATTCCGCAGCAGTTATACCTTCTGGCATTGTTGCTGCATTGACGTCCACACCGCGTTTGAGGAATTGCCAGTTCATCATCTTGTTCTGACCGCCAACAAGAACGCCGGTGAGCTTGAGTTTAAGGTTACCTGGGAGGATATCACGATCCTGGTCGTTGCCGCCCTGCTGTGCAGAAATAGCTGCTCGATTGTCATGGAACACTGAGATATTCTCTTTGAATTTGACTTCGGTTTTCAACATGGCCACGCCGTAATTGATGTTGTCCACCAGCGCGACACTGCGTGTTGCGGTACCGACGCTTCCATTTTTGACCCAACCGTTCCCCGTCCAGCTGGCGTCCGAGGCCCAGGCGGTGGTTCCGTCCGGGAAGATTTGTTTGTTGGCGGTGTTTTGCTCCTCTGTCACGCGTATTGGGCTATGAACATAGTAGGTAAGTTCGGCGGGATAGGTGTAATGAGTCGGGCTAAAGTCGACAACGGTACTCGTATTAAGCAGGGCCCTGTTGGGAATCTTATAAGCAAGTTTGTTCAAATCTAAAGTAGTCGAATTAGGGAGTGTTGGATGAGTTAACTGGGCCGCCCCTTCGGGCACACCAAAGCTTTTGTAAGGGAAATCTTCGGGGTTGTCAGTCCCTGTTCCGAATTCGGTCTCGAATTCTGTAGCTGTCATAATGCTGAGTTCGACCAGCTTGCTTTTAATCGCGTCCCTGCTTTTGAATACATAGGTGCCGCCAGTACCCGTGGTGAAATAATTGTCTGCCTTGTCTTTAATGGCCGTGGCTAGACGTTGAGCGTTGATTTCCTTATTGTCCGTTGCGCTGGCTCCCTGAACCTGAGCGAGAACAGAGTATAAGTCATTGATCATATTTTGTACGGCAACGGCAGAACCGGCGCGGTACTCTGTCGAAGGGATATACATCATGTTCGCGTAAAACGCCGCGAGGATTTCTCCAAGTCCGCCAATTTCTACCGGAGGGGTAACCTTTGCTTTGTCATGAATGCCAGCGTTTTTCTCATACTGGTCTCCCAAGGTGGCCCATGATAAGGCAGGGAGCTCTGTCGGTTTTTGCGAGTCGGCGTCTATCGTCGTGCCGAAAATGCGGTTGAGGATGAAGGCCATCAGCTGCGCCGTTTTAAAATAGGGACCTTCATTCGAAGCGTCGCCCATGCGGGATTTGAGCTTGAAGTAGGTCTTAGACGGTTCGAGATCCACATGCCCATCTTGCCATCCTGTTTGTTTGCCGGGGGACTTGTTGATGGCCTTTCCATAGAAAAGCATGACATCGGTGCCGACCGGGATATTCAACTCAAGAATACGATTGGACTTTTCATCATTGTTTTCTCCGGTAATGCCGCCCGAGCCATAAACCTCTCCAAGTGTGAAGACTTTGTTGCCTGCCAACGCAGAACTAGAGACATAATAAGGTGCTGCGCTGCGCCCAGAGTCGAAAGAAACAATCTTGACGTTGTCGATGCCGAGGAAGGTCTGTTGGGTGTCTCCCTGCACGTTCCCGGCAGTCATCTTTGTCCCCTGCCCGGCAGAGACATTGAGGATCAACTGTGCCGTGACCTCGTTGGTGTCAGGGTGGAAGTCGGGGTTCACCGGCTCTCGCTGACAGCCGACAATCGCCACTGCTCCTAAGAGCAGCCCGGCGAAGGTTTTAAATGAATGGTTCATAAGCTGTTAGTTAGTTAATTATTTGATTTATTTCTTTTCTTCGTAGAAGATTCTGACAAACACTGCACTACGCTGCTCGAAGAAGTAGTGTTGCTGCAGCTTCTGGTAGATGGTGCCGTCGGCAGCCCGCTTGAGGTAGGCCTCGCGCTCGTCGAGATCCTGGAGGCTGTCGAGGATGTTGGTAATCTGCTGGTACTCGGCGTCGGTCAGGCCGCTGGTGCCTGCCTTGTGGCGTTCGTCCAGCTCGTCGATGAAGTCGGCCCAGGCCTCGCCGCCGACGACCAGTTCGAAGATGTCGTTCGGCAGGCTGGTAACCTGGCTGCGGATGTAGTCCTTGACGGCCGTGGCGCGCTGGAGCGCAAGGCGCTCGTTGCCCCAGCGACCGCCGTCGATGGAAGCGAAGCCGATGATTTGGAACTTGACGGGGACGATCTCGTCGTCCGCCAGGGCCTCACGTGCGGCTTCTATGATGGTGTTAAGATGCGGCATGTTGTCGTAGACACCCGCCAGGGTCTCGACCTCGCGCAGAACGCGGCTGTCGTTGAACTGGAAGAGGACGGTCTGCGCGGCTTCGCTGCGGCGCAGGGCCTGGTCGGAGGTGTACGGCTGATACTCGCTGACCGGGCGCAGGAGCGGATGGCGCTGGCGGGCCGGGGCCGGTTCGGGAACCTCTTCTTCCACAATCGGTTCGGGCGTTTCTTCCACCACCGGCTCAGGAATCTCCTGAGATTCCGGGTCGTTGCCCGGAATGACTATGTTGTTCTCCTCCTTCAGGATCTCTTCCGCTTCGATGCGCTCGATGACGTCGATGATCTGCTGACGCTTGGCGGTGCGGCGGCGGGTGTCCCAGGCGATGTTGAGGGCGAGCTGGGGCAGGAC
>Ga0310786_10008186_pt1 | contig 13475 bp, 15 predicted proteins | sample AusTroGonzalo_MG_FD_203881 | JGI IMG/M metagenome (GOLD analysis project Ga0310786, IMG submission 203881) | Bovine rumen microbial communities from tropical cattle in Woodstock, Queensland, Australia - Gonzalo_03 (v2) (version 2) | ecosystem: Host-associated > Mammals > Digestive system >... | reverse complement strand
TAGTTCTCGAATAGAAGCTCTATTATTTAATCTTCTAATTTTATTAGTTGTATTAAATGATGCAGTAGATTTTAATTTCGACGCTTCGTCTATAATTGCAATATCAAATTTATAATTTTGTAATTCTTTAAAATCTATTCTTACTAATTCATAATTTATTATAAGTGCAGAAAACTTATCATTTTCGTTAAATCTTTTATATATAATTTTGCGACATTCTGCATCTGGCGAAACTATTTTTTCAGATATAACATTTCCATATTTATCTAATTTTTGTTTCTTAAATTCTTTAACTGAAAAACATTCTATATCATATTGGCTTTCTATTTCAGATTTCCATTGAGATATTAAAGAAGCCAAAGTAATAATTATTATTTTCTTTTTACCACCATTATTTACTATTGATGCAGCTTCTAAACTTGTAAAACTTTTTCCAACACCAACGTCAAATGCTAATACACCTTTTTTAACGTTTACAAGCCAATTTGCTCCTTGAAGCTGCGTATTGGTAAGTTGATAATTTTTATTTCGCTTAAAATATGTTTTTTGTTTGTCAACGTCGTATGACATATTTTTTAAATCTTCAAAATATTTTATTTGCTTTTGATACTTATCAAATTCTACATTTAATAGATCAGAATATGACATATCAACATTTTGGATTATTTTATAAATTTCTTTAATAAATATAGGCAAAAAGCAAATATGAAATCTCCAAACTTTTTGTTTAGCAACAAATTGAAATCCAACGAATGTTTTAATTTGTTGTATTAAATTAAAATCGCAATTTATAATAATCCAGTACGGAAATTGAAAATCTAAAAATATTTTATTCACAAAAATTTTATATGATTAATTTAAATTTATTTTTCCTGACTTACTTTTAATAAAACAAGATATCCTAATAAATCGGTTATCGTATCTTCTTGTCCGTATTCTTTACCACGCATTATACGAGATAATTTATCATCTATACGTACTTTTATCGCTGTTTCTGCATTACCTTTATAGAAACAATTTAATGGACTTAAAGCACTATTTCCGTAGCATTTATTTTTCTCTACTAATAAATCTGCTATAGAATTACATATTTTTCTTACTTTAATCTCAAATTCTTTTTCATTATAACTCATTATTTATACCATTTATCTGAAGCTATATTTGTAGTATTGATTTCCATTGTTGATTCTGAAAATCTTAAACCGCCATCTTGTAAAACAAATATTTCTACAAAATCTACTTCGTCCGGTTTTCCATAACTAATTATTTCTCCTGGAGTTATATCTTTTAAAGCTTCTAATAATTTCATTTTGAAACTCCTTTTTTAGTTAACAATGCCGGTCTAATTGCTCGAGCAAAATCATAATCAATGTAAAATTCTTCCATTTTAGTTTTATAAAGTGCAAATTCGATTTGTTCAACATATTTAACATAAAGTTTAGTATCTATAATTCCATCATAAACTCTATAAAATACATCTTGTTTTATTTCATTATTTTCAAGCATTCTATCATATTCTTGTTGACTAATAGCACCTTCAGTTTCTTTAATTTTTGTTTTAAGATAAACCAGGGCTTTCTTTAATACTTTTCTATCTACTTTGAAATACATTTATAATCCTCCAATTTATGTTTAATCCATTGGGCTTTATCTTTAAAATATCTATAGCCATCAGAATCTGTTTCCATGTTTTCTTCAAGACTCCAATAAGTCTTTAAATCGGCACTAAAACATTCTGGATTTCTTATACTTTGCCACTCTTCTTGTTCTGTTCCACCTAACTTATTCCACTCTTTCGGATTATTTGTAAGAGGTGTAAGATTTTTATAATTTGCTAATTTATTAAATATTGATAAAGTAATTTGAGCCGACATTCCACTATGTTTTGCTTTACTAAATATTTTTAACATCTCTAATGCATTTTTAGCACAATCATTTACGTAATCATCTTTATTAAGATCATATCCAGCTAATTTTAATTCTAATTCTGCATGTTCGATTAAACTCATTTAATCCTCCTTTAACAGCTTGCTATATCTAAGGGAACTTCGATTCTATAATTTAGAAAATCTAATAAAAATTTAATATTTGTTATACATTTTTCTTTATTTTTAAACTTTTTAGAAATTATATTATCTTTATGAAAATCAAAATCTTCTAATAATGAATAATTTATTTCATCTTTTATTAAAGTGTCTAACATAATTAAACTAACTATTGATGCAGTTTCATTCTCATTTAAACTAATTACTTCGCTATCTGAGTTAATAAAATCTATAAGGATTTCGCTTCCTTTTTGAACTCCTTCTTTTAAAGCTAAAAATGTAGATTGTATTGATTTAATTTCTTTGAGAGTGTCATCCATATATAATATTATACTAAAACTATATATAAAAATAGAGCAGTTTTAAGTCTTGCTCAGGACTTTATACTCGTTTTTTGTTTAGTTCGCTTGTAGAAAATCAAGCTTCCTGAGGGAATCGAACCTTCATTGACGGTTTACAAAACCGTAGTTTTAACCATTAAACTAAGGAAGCGTCATAATTCTGCCAGGAATTATTCTATATTTATATTATACTAAATTTTAATACTATATATGCAGCCAATAAACAGCAATTAAATGCTATTAAATTTGATAAAAATACATCTAAGAACCAATGGGCTTTAACATATATTCTTGTCCAGCCACATACCCAAGCCAATACTAAAAACGGAATAAATACCCAAATTGGCTGAATAAAAAATAAACAAAAGTATGCAGGTAAACAGGCACTCATAGCATGCCCACTACATAAACTTTCGCCATCATTATGTGAGTATCCATGAACATAAATAACGTGGTCGCCAACTGTATTTCTAGGTCTAGGTTCATCAAATATACCTTTTAAAATTTGTACTATTAAATTACCTAAACCATAAATAATAGCAAATAAAACAAGAACTTTCCAATTAGTTAAAAATAAAATAACTGGAATAGCACTTATTGGTAATGCTAAAGTTAATATGTCACCTAATTTTTTAATTTTATTCATAATCTAAATTTATACGGAAAGGCTGAGATTCGAACTCAGGATACTATTGCTAGTATATCAGTTTTCAAGACTGACGGTTTCAGCCACTCACCCACCTTTCCAAAAATAAAAATCAGGATATTGAGACTCGAACTCAACCTATATGCTCCCAAAGCATATGTGCCACCATCAACACTTTATCCTGTTAATAAACCTGCGGATACAAGGATTTGAACCTTGGACTTCCACTGTGTAAAAGTGGCACTCTACCGCTGAGTTATATCCGCTTAAAAATGGTGGTGGGAGTAGGATGTGCGCCTACGAAGGCCGAAGCCGTTGGTTTTACAGACCAATGCATTTGACTACTTTGCTATCCCACCTTTAAATTCTTTACCCTTAATGGGAATCGAACCTATATCATCCGCTTAGAAGGCGGGTGCTCTATCCATTGAGCTATAAGGGCAAATTACACCTCGTAGCAGAATTGAACTGCTATTTTCAGATTGAAAATCTGACGTCCTAACCATTAGACGAACAAGGCATTTTTGGACCCAACAAGATTTGAACTTGCAACCCCTTCGCTGCCAGCGAAGTGCTCTCCCAATTGAGCTATGAGCCCTTAAAGATATATTGGGGAATGAGGGACTCGAACCCTCACGAATTTGCATTCAACAGATTTTCTTACCACTATAGTTTTCACTACCATTTCTGTTTGTGGTCTGGACTATGCCTTTATCTTCAACTTTACTTGCTAAGATAGAAACCGTCTAGTCTCTACACCTTACTATTTTTTTTAGTCTTGGCTCGGCGTTATCATTTTAAAGAGTTCACCGAATTTGATTTCATTCATTATATTATTTCTAATATAATGCTCAATTTAACAAGTCTGTCGCGTCTACCAATTCCGCCAAAACCCCTTCTTCAAATTGTCAAATAACTATATAAAATAAAAATGATTAGCTAGCAAATACTGCCGCTGCTATCACTGTTGTCCATACACCATCAGCACAAATTGCTGATTGAGTAATATTAGTGGTTTTAACAATTTTACCACTCATTTTCCAAATTTCTTCTTTCTGGTCCCAAGTAGCATCATTATCAAAATCAATACCAATAGTAGTAGATAACATTAATGCTGCTAAATCTTCGGCATAATCTCCGCTTTGTTTTTCTGTTTCACCAAAACTATGATGTTCCGATAAATAACCATGTTGATTAGAGTCTTTTGGAATTGCTACACCTACTGATGCAGATATTAATCTATGTGCTTCGTTGCAAGTATTTCTACTAATTACGCAATGTAAAATTTGACCTGGATTTAATAATTTAACACCTTTTTCTTTTGAGATAATTTTACAATGTGGTGGAAAAATACTAGAAACTGGAACTATATTATATGCAGCTATTTTTGCGTCTCTTAATGCTTCTTCAAAGCTTGCTAGTTTTTCTTTATGTCTACCAATTCCTTTTGTAAGGAATATTTCTTTTGGTACATATGCTTCGTACATTGTTTATTATCTCCAATAAAATTTACTGGTTTCTCGTGCTATTGGGATTTCCAGCTTCCCTCAAATAGAGTGAAGTGTATAACAGCCTTAGCCTATACATCGCCACTTTGCACATTTGTAATAACTAGAGGTGATGAAGTTATTACAAAATATTAAAAATTTATTTAGTGGTTTTTTAGGTTCTTGAGATAACCACTTTAACTCTCAATGAAAGGAACAACCATATAACCTTTGCCTATTTATATTATACTAATAAAATTAGCTAATGTTTGTATAGAACCCATTAGCAAGGCTACCAAATTTTAGAACTCCTATACAGTTCAATTATCGTTTCGCTCAATCGAGATAATTCATCGATATGGAAAGGAGGGCTTAATTAAACTAAAAAAAAATTAAACCGAGCTCCCACAATTATTCCCATTGTGGTCAGGGGATGAAAATTAGTAGTAACTCCACTAATTTAAATATTTACTGCGCCCACTAGGACTTGAAAAATATTAGCCCCGGTAGGACTCGAACCTACATTGCCGCCTTATCAAGACGGTGTTTGCCGGGTATAAACCGGGTGTTTCACCATTAAACTACGGGGCCATAAATTGCAAAAGATCTTCTTTAGAAATAATATTTAGTATACCTAATTCTTGTAATTCTTTAAATTTTAATATTTTTAATTTTTTATCTTTTGGAAATTGCGACCATTTTAAAATATCTCTATTGGTTTCAAATCCTTTAATTTCTATATATTCTTTTGTGTCTAATAAATAAAAATCTGGAAAGTAAATATGTTCTTTACCATTTAAAATATATTTGAATTGATCTTTATTTTTAATCCATTTAATATTATTTTTGTCACACCATATAGCAAATTTTAATTCCCAACTTCCTAATAACTTTGTTCCGTTATAAATATATTCTTTTACAAATCCTCTATTATAATGTCCATTGTAACTGTCTGGATTATTTTGTATTGCTTTGTTTATTCCTTTAGATATATTATGCTTCCAAGATTCTTTATCTTTTGCTATTGCTTTCTTATGCTTTCCTAACTTATGATTATTTTTAAAAGTGATTGTACTTTTTAATATTCTATCATCAGTTTTTTTCGTAAGTCCTTTATTCCATCCAACTCTCGTACCATTTTTATAACCTTTATTCGGATCAAAAATTTTACCTTGTTCTGAATGACATCTCCATATATGAGTTTTTATACCTTGTTTTTTAAAAGCTTTACCACAATACTTACAAATATATTTATTTTCCGAGTTATTTTCCATAATAAAAATGAGGGTAATTTCTTTTTTATAACTCGGAAAAGTCTTTAAGAAATTACCCAAATCTTAATTATATTTACTTTTCCGAGTATTTATAGATATATAAATGAATTTATTATTTTCGGTGGATGTCGGTTATGCTCCGGCGTCTCCTGTTCGACAGACAGGCATCCTACTATTGAACGAATCCACCTTAAAATAAGCTCCCCGTCTAGGATTTGCACCTAGGACACCCTGTTTAACAGACAGGTACTCTAACTAACTGAGTTAACGGGGAATAAAATTTGTTCGTATATATCCCGATTTCATACGGGAATCGTCTAAACTCATATGTTTAGTCATTCTGAATCTTTAAACTATATATACTAGGTTTTATAGCTCCTCGAGTAAAACCTTAAAACTTGTATAAGGATTAACTAGTATCTCTTATAACTCTGTTTGGGCACTATATAATCACGTCTGACTAATAGTTAAGCCTGAGTAGGCTGTTATCATTTGTTTATTTTTCCTAAAGTTTTTTGCTATTGAAATCATCTATTCAATAGGATTACTAAAGTACTAAATAAACAATACTTGGCAGGAACTTTATTTTAATTGGAGTCGATCCGTCCATTGTCATATTTTAAAGCCAAGCGTTATTCGGTTTGTTTAAGGTAGCCGAAACTACACTAGTGAGCCAAGTTTTATACTCCCGTGCTCTTGGAGTTTAACCTAGGAAATTAATAAGGGAGATTAATGCACTTATTGTTTATTTTAAGGAGGTAAGTGCTAAGATGAGATCTCCCTTTTGGCTGATGATAAAGATGGTTAGTGATCTTTTACTCATCAGTAAATTGATGGTATGGATTAAAAATTAAATAATTATTACTTTTTATATTTAATTTAGGTCTCTTAAATATTACTTCATAATAATATTTAATTGGAGCTTTAATTTCCATACCAAAATATATGAGTCTGCTGGTATTATCGGCCAATGTATTCGCGAATATTCACTATTTCCAGCCTGCGTTTACTCTAGCGTTTTACGAAAATAGGTAATTACTCTATTTTGTTCTAAGCACTTCTGCCTCCGACACTTAGACGCTTTTATAATATTTAGCGGTGGTTGAGAATTGCACTCACCTAAGCGAGTTTATGAGACTCGTGACCGCACTAGCTGTCTTCACCGCAATCAAATTGTCAAATATCATCTATTATATATTATACTAAAATTAAAATGAATTTATAGTAAATATTGATTTACTAAATTCTTCATATCTTCTAAAGTAAACTCAATTTTAGAAGTAAGTTTATTCTTTAATTCACTTAAAAATGGATCTACTTTATTGTTAAATAATTCTAGATCTTTTGAATCATCTTCTTTAAATTTAAAATTGCTTCTTATTCTTTTAAGTAAAGCACTAAAACTACCTGCGTCGTTACACCAACCAAAGAAATAATCATCCATCTGCATTTTAGTCAAGTGCTTTGATTTTGGTTTCAATTTAATATCTTGTAGCCAATAACATAAATTATATAATTCTTTGATCCAATGATTTAATTCTCTATTTTTAGGAAATTGTATTATTTTTGCTAAATGTAATCCGAACTGATGTGATCTCTCATCAGTAAGTTGATGCTTTACAGTATCCCACGGAAATGCTCGTGCTATTCTTATAAAAGTAGTCATATTATCCTGCTTTATTATATTATAATAAATTTATTATAAAAAATAAATAATTAAAAGTAATTATCATTTTTAATAATTACTTTTAATTATATGGAAAATACAATCTTTTATTTACTTGACATATAAGACTTTTACAGCATTAAATACAAATTCAGGTTCTAATTGACCGCCACCAGCAGCAATTAAAGAACGAATCGTATTTGCTAATTCTTTAATCTTATCATCTTTTGGCATCTCAATTACTGCTCTATGATAAGCAATAATTTCTTTTACTAAATTAAATAAATATACATTTACATTTTCACTAGCTTCTTTTAATTCTTGCTCAGCTAATGGTTTTAATTCAGTAATTTTATCGGCTAATTCTTTTTTCCAAGCATCAGAAAAACCGATTTCTTTTGTTTGATCTTCTACTGCCTTAACTGTTAATAATGCCTTATAATTTTTAGCATCTAATTGTTTTAACTCTAATACGGATTTATTATTTTTAGCAAAATCCGCAAAAGTTAATGATACTTCGATTTTTTCTGTCATTCTTTTTCTCCTATATAATCAAATATTGTTGAACTAATTCTCTCATTTTATTTATAGTTAAGGTATTGTTCTCTATATTTACTGCTACTTCATCGCAGAACAAAGGATAGTTCGAAAATAATATTTTATCATTTGATTTATTTCTTGTTTTTCCTTTATTCTCATCTTGATTTTCAAATTCTCTATCAAGTTTTTTAACAAAAGATTCAAAACTATCCATCCCAAAATCTGTAAATAAATATTTTTTTACAAAATCTTTCTTGACTGACTTTTTATTATGAGTAAAAATAATATCTTGTAGCCACTCACAAAATCCATATAATTCTTTTGACCACCAATCAACAGTTAAGTGTGGATTTGCCATAATATTACAAGCATGCGTATAAAAAGCATGAGAACGATTTTCTGTCCATTTAATAACTTTTTTAATATCAGTGGCCATTGAATATATAAGTCTCGTCATTATTATACTCCTATATAAATATATTATACTAAATTTATTTAACTTTTAACTCTTCTTTCAATTTATAGTCTATTCTTATCAATTTATTATAGTCTTTTCTTAACTTATCTTTCATTTCTATTTCTGTATCTGCATAAGGCCAAAATACATCACTTAAATCTTTATCTTCCCAATCGCCAAATTGCATTCTAAACTCATCACTTTTCATATTCCATATAGAAGAATTTAGCCATTTATTGATAATAGATAAAAGATTATCTAAATCATACCCTTGACCATCTGAATCGGCAGCTTCTATGTCTCCACCAACAAAAATAAGCTGTTTTAATTCATCATGTAATTTTTTAATATTATCAATATACATATTTTTACCTTTAATAATTATATTATAACATATTTTTAGGAAAAAGTAAATATATTTATTTTATTGAAATTTTATAATTTACACCAAGAAGCATTTGTTTATGAGAATCTTTATAGAGTGCTACATTTCCATTGTGCCAAGAACTACCACCAATATTATAACCTAAATCTACTTTCGTATTCGTGCCTACTTGCATGCCATAAAATCCTACTCTAGGTTGATGGCTATGGCCTATAATACATTTACCAGCACTTAATTCTATGCCTCTTAATGTAGCATTGCCACCATTATTGCCTATATCGCCATGTAATGATAATTCTGTGTCGGCTATTTTATAAGTTTCTCCGTCCATCAAAAATCTTATATTTAATTTAGGATTTAAAAATGTCCTCATTGTTGCTTCAAATGGGTCCATACCTTGTAAAGCATATCCGCATAAAGTATGAGCATAAAAAGCATTACAATTATCTTTAATCCATAATGTTCTATTACCTAGATATTTATGTAACCATCTATCATGATTGCTCTTAACAACTATAAATTCTATATCTTTTAAATCTTTTGCAAAGTCATTAAATTTTTCTGCTGTATATTTATGCTCATCTTTTAAACTATGGAATTTATTTGTTAATTTCGCCATTTTAATCCAGTTATCTTGCTCATGGTGGTTAATTGTATTATGACTACAAAAATCGTGAATTATAAGACGTTTTGCTTGAAGTAATGCTATTTCTTTTTTAAGTAATTCAAGAGCTTTGTCATCTTCATCATTACTTAAATGCAAATCTCCAGCAACTATTGCTTCAGCTTGTATATCTTCTATATGATCTTTATAATAAGCTTTATTCAAATCTACAAAATATCCATTTATCCATTCTATATTTCTTATATAAAAAATTCTATCGTTTTCTATTTCTATAATTAATCCGCCTGTTTTATTATTATTCGCATTTATTGTTCCAGTAATATTCTTATTATAAATTGGTTTTGAACAAGTTCCGGTTAAATATATTAAATGAGTTTTACCTTTATTTATTGAAGGTATCATTTCCATACATTGTTTTGTAGAAGCTACGATAGTAGAATATTCCTTATGACCTAATTCTTTTAAACTTGCTAAAGGATTTTTATTGTTTGCTGTTACACCGGTATTTACTAATTTTAGATTTTCATTAAATGTAGCTTCAGTACAAAAATACTTACTATATTTTAGCATTATATCTTTAGAAAATCTTGTTTCATTTTTAATTCCTCTTATAGGAACTAATAATAGTTGTCCATTATTCTCTTTACAATATAATTCCATTGCTTGAATAAAATCTTGATATATTTCTGTATTTGGAAGTATTGAAGATATGACTATTACTTTCTTAGTTATTTTTCTTTCTGGAAGGTCTACTGAAAAGGTTTTCTTTAAATTATCAAAAGTATCAAATAAATGTTCAAAAGCATTACCATATTTAGTATGTTTTCGATAATATTCTCTTGTGATTTTATTTGATCCAGTAGTTAATAGGAAGTCATTTAATAAGGCTTTATACTCTTTAATAACATCTTGTTCTGTTATTTTCTTCATTAAACCCTCCAAATAATTTTTGTCTACTGCCAAAAATGTTTCTTTTGATATAAAACTGTACCATCTACATTTTTTAATTGTGGATGAGTATAAATAGGATCTGTTACCGGAAAAACTTTTAAATCAAATTGTTGCCAAGTTGTACTTCCTCGCCAACTTCTTTGATATGTAACATTTTGTACTTCCCATCTCTTATTATCTTTTGTAATAATAATATCTCCATCGTTTAATCTCGGAGTATATATAGTCCAGCATCTAGTATTTTTCTCTATTGCTGCACCTCTATATGTAACTATATGTGTTTGCCCTGGACTTGCGATTGAAGACCAAATGATAATAGGATCGAAGTATTGAACAATATTTTTTCTTCCAACTCTTCTATCGTCATCTTCAGTATCAACATCATAATTTACACGTTTTTTCTTAATTAAATAAATTGGTTCTCCGCGGTCCTGTAAAATCCATAACTCATCGCGTAAAATTTTATTAAATTGATACCTTCTTAAAACATTTAATGGTAAATAATTTGTACCTATATAAGAGCTCTCACCATTCGGATATTTATTATCATGTGGGTCCCATCTTGTATTATTACTATCTGTCCAAGTTCCAGCAGTTGTTTCCATATATTCAGTAGTATTAGGAGCACCCTGATATCTTGATAATTCAGATTCTTTTACTGTTTCATCAGATTCATCAGAATCTATATTCCCAATTACTGAAGATACTCTATAATAACATTCTGTTCCGTCTATTATCTCAAACTGCTCATCTATATAATAAGTATCGGATGTTTCTGCTATTAATTCGGCTTGTCCGTATGGAACTCTATTTCTATAAATACGATAAAAATTGGCTAAAGGCGATGCTTTCCAGGAAATTTTATATTTTCCTTGATAACCTTGACAAAGATTTTCAACTAATATATTGTCTGGATAGGTGAGTAACATTTATACTACTCCATTGGTGGTTCAGCTGGTTCAGATGCGCCTTCATCTCCAGTACTCGGACCAGTTTCTTCTAAACCTGGTTCTTCTCCAGTTTCTATTGAACTATCTGGTCCTAAATCTATCGGTGCTGATGAATCAAATCCACCACCAAAATCTCCGCCAGTATCACTCATTGTATCTGGACCGTTTTCATCAAGTTCTTTTTGTGTTTCTTCAGCTATTGTTTGCTCTTTTAATTTATTTTTCAATAATTCAATAGGATCATCACCTAATGCATATTTTAATGAAAGCGATGGATCGTCTTTAATAGTTTGGTCTATAATTTCTCTTGTCAATTCATTAGACATTGTACCTTGATCTTCTTTTCTATAATAATCAAGAACTTTTTGGTCTAAGCCGAATACATCTCTAATTACTCCCCATGGAATAGCATCTTTTTCATATAACTGCATTAAGAATTGTCTTTCAGATTGACTATTCAATAAGTTTTGTTTTTGCCATAAGAATGTAGGTAAGTAATATCTATTATTATTAAAACGTTTTGATTTAATTAATACATTTTTTCTCTTACTATCAATATCTTGATTTACCAATTGTTGTTGTCTAGCCATTGGCAAATAAATCTTATTAATAAAAGCATTTTCAAGCATTGTTCTTTTTGTCATAAAACGATGCATTAATAAACGGGTATTAGCAGTTTGACCTGCGTAACTTGCATCGCCATTCATTAAAGCTTCATTCATAAAGAATGCTTGCATAATACGTTTTGTGGTAAATTCAAAATGAGGTATTAAGTTCTCAATCTTATCTTTTGTGCCTACATAATCTACTTGTAAACCAAAATGATAAATTAAACTCATATCTGGATCACCAGCTGCTTGAATTAAGAGTTTCTTAAATTGTTGGAAATGTTTATTACTTGGAACCCAACTCATCGATTCAGAACCTAATTTAAAAATCTTAATAGGGAATAAATGTCTTTCTACAAAGGTATGTTGCAATGAACGAATTTTTTGCTCATACATTAAATCTGGTAAAGCTCTTTTAGTTAAAGGATAACCACGTTTTGAATACCCATCAACTTGATTAGCCATATACATAATTCTTGCATCTGGCATTACATATGGTTTATCATCTAAGGCTGCTTGTAAGTAAGCTTTATCTTGCTTTTCTAAGGCTTTATATAATATATCTTTTGCTTCGCTGTTTTCTTGTAAAATTCTTTTTGTTTCTGGGTCGGGTTTAATTGTAAATACTCTTTTATTCGAACCTGGAACAGTTAAAATTTCTACAAATTCTGGTGGATATTGAACCCATTCTTCCCATTCCAAATTGACTGGATCCCAATTACCTAAATAAACAGACTCGCCTAATAATGCTATATCTCTCAATGAATTTTCAGCTATATTTAATAATTGTAATCTATCGGCTGTAAATTGATAATATTCTCTTACTTCTTCGTTAGGACACATTATTTGAAAATCTGATAACGGAAAGGTTGCATGAGCATCTACACAAGAAGATAAAATAGGATTAAATTTATAATAATGACGATATCTTTTATTAGCTTCTGGTAAATCATACTCAGGAAACATAATAAGTTGACTATCATATAAAGGGTCTTGCCAATAAAGAGGAACTCTACTGCTATCCATTGCCATATCTACTGATAGATCGGCTTTTTTCTTAAAAGAACTCTCTGTTTTTGCCAGTATTGGTACAAAATCATTCATCTTTTTTACTTCTGATGCTTTTACCTTTTTCGCCATATCTTATTATATTTCCTTATAAAACCATATATTAAATATAAATGATAAACTACTTATAAAGAGTTAAACCATTCATTAAATTGTTTCTCGTTATAAAAAATTTTATAATTTAGATTATTCTCTTTAAACGTTTGCAATTTCCTTACATCTAAATCTGTCCAAACATAAATAGCATGTTTATAAAAAGGTTTGATTTTATTTTTCCATAAATTAATTATCTCTAAATGCTTCTCATTATTTTTATCAAAAGGTTCTTTACCGTGGGTCCAATGAAAATTAAGTTCTATAAACAAATCTAAACTAGGTATATAAAAATCACATAAAAACGGATAACGAGTTATATCTTTATAATTATAAATT
>Ga0310786_10008185_pt1 | contig 13475 bp, 6 predicted proteins | sample AusTroGonzalo_MG_FD_203881 | JGI IMG/M metagenome (GOLD analysis project Ga0310786, IMG submission 203881) | Bovine rumen microbial communities from tropical cattle in Woodstock, Queensland, Australia - Gonzalo_03 (v2) (version 2) | ecosystem: Host-associated > Mammals > Digestive system >... | reverse complement strand
ATGCTACGATATTAGCAGGTTTAGAGGGATGACAAATATATTTAAATTGATTAGAGACACTTAGTGTAGACGCACTACAAGCATTTGTTAATGGTAAATGTTTATCAGTTAATTTTAAAAACTGATTGTTAAAGAGAGAGAATGAAGAATGTAGTATAACTATAAATTGAGAAAGACAAACAACATATGATTCAGAATTGTGTAAGAAACTATTATGAGAGAATTACAACGAGCAAGTAGTATCAAACGAGGCACCAACTCTAGAAGAAACTACAGCAGAAACAGAGACGCCAACAGGGACGCCAACAGAAACACCAACAGAAACACCAACAGGACCGGAAACATCAACTGAGACTCCAGGTGAGAGTGTAGAAGATACAGAAGATCCACATAGTAGAGAGTTAGGAAAATACAAAGCTGAATCTACTATAAACTGAGATCAAGCAAGAGAATTGTCTCTTTATGTAATTACAAATAATTTAGATAATCCAACAATAGATTTAAATGGATTAACAAGTATGAATGCAGAAGTTGCAGAAACTTTAGCACATATTCCATGACAAATATTCTTAAATGGATTACAAAGACTTGACACAAGTACACTAAATACATTCTTTAATGCCGAATGATGATGTACTTATGTTAAATTTCCAAAATGACAATTGAAAAGGAATTCTGATGAAGTTTATATAACTTTGGGTGAAGATGTTTCACAACATTACCACAGTGCAGATATTACTGATGAACTTTGTACAAAATTATTATGAAATGATGAAGAATGAGAAGAAACATCTAGTGAACAACCTACAGAACAATGAGATGGAGAGCATAGAAATCAATATCATAATTTAGAGACTGATCAATATGGTGAGATGTCTCCAGAAACATTAGCCACAAATTATGATGCTATTATTGCTTATATGAATTGAGAGGATAACAATAATTTAATACAAGCATTCCAAAGATTAAAAATAAATCCAAATTCAATTGCAAATACATTAGCGCAGATTTTGGCAGATAATCCTACAACCACCAAATGAAATTTTACAAGAGAACATATTTCAAGCGAGGCAATGGATCAACTTGGAAGAAATGGAAGTTTCTTGGGATGATTATTTGTAAATGAAAAAGACGAACTTGTAAAAATATTAAATGAGGTTGAAACAGATAAATTACAGCAATTTGTTAATGAAATGAAAGTCTTTAATGATGTTAGAAAGTTACATGATGTAAAGAGATTTATAGAATTAAATAGAAACAACATAATTAAAAATCCTTTCTTAGTTTTGTCAGATTTTAACAAGAGCTGAGATATATGAAGAGGTGCTGAATGATTAAGGCATGATTGAAGGACAAGTGAGCAAGCAATGTTTGATATCTTTGTATCATTAGCAGATACAGAGATGGTATGATCACATAAAGAAATTGTTGATTGAGAACAAACGGCAGATTTAATACAGTGATTTGTATCAATGATAAAGTCATTATGAGAATGACGTTACGAAAATATCGAAGACAGTTTTAGTGGGTCATATACTATGGAAAATTTATGAAATTACATAGTATCACACCCTGAAACTCTTGTTTTATACCAACAAGCATTAAATACATTGTCATATAACCCTAGTGTAGACATATCTAGTATAGTATCGCATAGTAGAAGACAAGCAATAATAGATAATGACATGCAAGAAATAGAATCTTTAAGTATAAATAGAGATGTTGTACGAAGACGATTTGAATCACAAAAGGGGAAAGATGAAAAATTAAAAGAATGGTTTGATGGTTTGTCAGCCGCAGAACAGAGAAATGCTATTTGAAATTTTGCAGTATGGTTAAGTGAAGGTTGAATATTACCATCAATAGTGAAAGCTTTTTGAGTTAATAGTAAAACATGAGTTACAGTGGATAATTTAAGTGCAGTAGATTTAAAATTTAATTTTCTAAAAGATGATGCATGAATATGACCTAGAATTTCTTTTTGTTTACCAATACACAATTTAGATGTTGAAGATGAATATTGAAATGATTATGGAGTACTAAAATGAACATGAGTTTGACTTCATATTGACGTACCGGTTGCAAATCTTACAGTTGATTATGATTTAAATAGATCTAATGTTGAAAACTCTGTAATATATTGAGTAAATCCAGTTCATAAACTTTATACCAGAATATGAGCCAATGTATGATGAGGATTCTTTGTATGAGACGTTCCAGTAGTACCAGAAGAAATGGAATGAGTAGTGAGTGATGAAGCTGCCGAAAATATATTTAATAGACGATGATTCTACTTGTCAGCATCTATTGAGGCTGCATTATGATGGAAGGTTGATTATAAAAAGTGAATTGAACTAAACTCACACAACTTTGGTAATGTGTTAAAAAATCAAATATTTAATGAACCAAATTTTAGTAGTAAGGAGTCATTTAAGACAAAAGCTATACAATCAATAGAAAATATTATAAATTCATCAGATGAGAAAAATTTAAGGAAATTTGTTAAAAATAATAAAAAAGCACTATCTAATTGTGTTAATAATGTTTCTGAAATGATGGATGTATTGTGAGTATTTGACGATAGTAAAAAACTAGAGCACAAAGAAATCCTTCTAGATTCTGTAATGAAATGAATCGTAGAAGAAGTAAAGAATCAAAACCTTTGAGAATTAAATTGACAAAGCAGGCTGTCTAGATTATGAATATTCTGACAAGCATGAGCTTGATATGATTTGAGATCAAGGACACGATGATTAGGTTTTTCATTGTGATTAGAAAGTACAATATCTTCATGGAATATGATTTATTTACCAGATAATGAAAAATATGAATACATGGATGCTCAATTAAAGAGTTGAGAATCTATTAGACCTATTGGTGAAGGAATAAATACAAATAATTTAGAGAATACAAAAAATGCTATAAAGAGATCGTTATCTGAAAATTCCATTCCAAATGTAGTAGAATCAAATGATAAATGACAAATTGAAATATCTGTCACAGACGATGTTTTAACACAATACGGTAAAAGTAATATATATGAATTATTTAATATTTATGTAAATCCTGATAAGAAAAATAATGTTTGAATTATTAACGATGGAAAAACTCTTGTAATATGAGGAAATGAATTAGAAAACTTTTCAGTGGCAACAAGAAGATATTTTGATGATTTTGCGGTATACCTTATGATATGAGGAAAATGAATTGATGGATGTGGAAACAACAAAATAAACGAAGAAACAATTTCAGAGTATAATCTACAAGATCATGTGGATAATATACCTGGATTTGAGTTCCAATCAGTCGAACCAACCGTTGAAACATATAGTAGCATACTTTCATCTAACGAAAGCACAAGTACATTCAAAAAAATTGAAAATGCATTGTCTAGAATTGATGATCAAAAATGGAACGATTATGTCAGATTTATGGAAGCAACTTGTGATTTAGATTGAGATGTCGTTGAGAACTCTGATTATGAGGATGCTTTCAACAAACTAGTTCATATGATAGACCTTTCGATTTCATCTGGAAGTTTACCAAACAATATAAAAAACGATATTGTTAATGTCCAGACAATTATAAGATGACTTGCAAATCAGGATGAAAAAGTGTTTGTCGTAGATAGATTTAAGATGATATTCTCTCTGATTTGAGGAACAGATTCTATAAGATGATTACAAGAACTAGCTAATAAAAGATGACGCACATACGAATCACTAAAATGATATGCTACTGATGGTAGTGAATTCCCATTGGCTGGAAAATCATACAGAGATAAATTGATAAACAGTATTTGATCCGGTCATATAGGTAGGATAACAGATCCAAATCTTGTATGAATGACAGCATTTTATAAACGTTGATATGTCAGCAGTACAGATAGGAGATTGGTAGGTCAACAATTAAATCAAGCTTATTGATATTCAATGACAGAGATTTGAGGAACTGATTATCTTTGATCATTATATGGCATAGAGGCAGATGATCTACAAAGTACAAAAGAATGGTTTATCAAGAATTTATGAAAGACAGAAATACACAAAAATATATTAAAAAAAGCCTTTAGTGAAAAAATTTGAACTGAAATTGATGATGAACAATTATATAAATTATTGAGATGAGAAGAAGTTGAGATTAATATTGACAATTGAGTTAAAAAAGTTACAATAGACGTCGATTATGTATTCTACTTGTTGTGAGAGTGTGCCAATGAGTCAATTTGAGTAAAACTATGAGAGATGAAAATTACTACTGAGGGTTCATCAAATCCAGACGATACTCCAAGAGAAAATGTTTTGGAAGTTTGAGTAGATTGACAAACATTAACAAAGACAGAGTCTCTTGAGCAAAATGATGTAAGTGCAAAAGTCAGTGTATGAACATACAGGTCATGAGAGCCATTCCAATGAACAATGAATTACAATCCTGAAAACTGAACATCGTGAACTAGTAGTTAAAAATATCTTTATTAAAATTTAAAATATTTATATAAATATACGTATAAAAATGAAAAAACTATTATTACTAATTACAGCTATATTTTGAATGTTGTCGTTTACGTTTGCTGAGACTCTGCACCAGCCAGCAGTTAATTCAACAGTAACAACAGAGAATCTTAATTCACAATCATCGTTTTATCCATCAAGTGGTTGTATTGATTGAAATCCTTTTTATGAAACATATCATTATTACCTTTGAGATAATTTCTATGTGCAAGATTCTTTTTACTGAGCTTCAAATGATTATGCATACGTTTTTGATACATGATCAAGGGTAATAGTAATCGATCCTTATAGTGTCTTTCATTTTAACAATAGTTTTAAATATATATCAAACTGAAAACCAATTACAGTACCAACAGTCAAATTTACAGAGATTTCATGATATTTTAAGACATGAACATTGATTTCATCTCATCCTAATGTAAATGGATGAGTTTTGGTTTGACAACTTGTGTTTAATTTACACAGAAGATGGTTTAGAAACGCTGCTTGAGCATATTCTTATAATATTGGCTATTATCCTATGCCAAATTGACCTCAAAGCACAACATGATTTTCAAATTATCAAAGATGAGCAGATGTTGAATGATATGAGTGTTTTAACTATATAGTTCACTATTGTTGAGATGGAGTTGTAGATACACAAGCATCTATAGCAGCACTTCCTAACTGAAAAATAAATTCGGTTGCAAATGAGGAATGTGATCCAAATGCTCCTTGATGGAATTCTCAGACTTGTAATCCTACTACATGTCAAATAATCCAGCAACAAGACCCACAATGTCACAGTAAATATAATTGACAAATAACATATACAAATAATTGAAATCCATTATTAAATAGCTGATCTTCTTATTTATGTGCTGAATGAACACCAGCTAATTTTACAGGAACTTGGACATTCTGAACATGAAGACATTTTACATGGCAATGTACAGTGCCATGAAAGACTCCTGTAAATTGTAGCGCAAATCAAATATGGTGTTGAGATTGACAAATAAATAGCGGATCGGAGATGTGTGAATCATATAGCGAGACTTGGCGAGGATGATGTAATAACAATTGTACATTAAAACAACCTGAATGTATATACAATTTAACGGCTTCTCCAAACTGACAGCCAGCACCACAAACTGTAGAAATAAATAAATCTTATATAGATCCAAATGATCCTCATTATCAGGAAGGTTGGGGAAGATTAACAATGTTATATTTCGGTGATTGACAGTCTTATTGAAACGGTCGAGATGCTGTGTCTTTCCCAAGAACTCATTTATATAGTAGTGTATGAGTATTTACAATTACATGAGAAATAAGAAATATTAATGTTGTAGTTGCGTCTGGTGTTGAAAAACCTGTAGCTTATTGTACGACAACAGTTACATTGACAGATCCAACACCGGCACCATATTGTTGAGATTGAATCTTACAAGATAATGAACAATGTGACCCAGGAAGCTGAAGTTTCTGAAATGGATGTAATAGTGGTTGTCAATTAATGACTCCTGACTGTACCCTGACAGTAACTCCTAATAACTGAAATATCCCATTAAATACTACAATTAATGGTACAAAACCAAGTTGGGCTACATACCTTACTTTGGATTTTGGTGATGGATCTCCTATACAGAATAATCCAACATTTACATTACCTCATACATATAACAGTGTTTGAACATTTAACTTAACATTGACTGTAAAAAATAATTATAACGGACAAACGAATGGTGTACCATCAATGCCTACTAATACTTGTACGGCTAGTGTAACTACTACACAGCCTTGATCTCCAGTTCCATACTTATTAAAACAACAAAAGACATGAGGTATGACAAACTTTACTTCTAATCAAATCAATGTAGAAAATACATGAGCATTGATTACGTATAAAGTAATTTTCTGAAACTCATGAACAGTTGCTGCAACATGAGAAGTTTGGGATATATTACCACCATGTGTAAATTATTTGACATCAAGTATCTATTTACCAAATTGAGTAACATATAATTGACCAACAGTATCACCTGTTAATGCATGAAACCAATATATGGTAAAATATACAGATTTTAGATTGCAACCATGACAAGGATGATACATGTTGGTAGAAGCACAAATTAGATGAACTGGAACATACTGAACAACTAGTTGTGAAAATATCACATCATACCTAAACACATGATATTTTAAATTTGTGTGATGAAATACATTGACTAGTGAAGTTATTGCTGTTAGACCAAAATTATCAATCCATAAACAATTACTCACTACTTGAGATTTGACAGCATGAAGTACTGTAGCTTACAAAATTACATTAACTAATGTTTGAAGTGCTACATACCATAATGCATACATTTTGGATATAATACCAAACGCAATTCAATATCAGACAAGTAGTATTCAAAATATAATTAATTATTCATTCGAAGAATGAACAACATGAAATAATGAATACTATATAAAATATTATAATTTTAATTTAAATGCAAATCATTCAGCTATCGTTTATTTGACTTGAGTGTTAAAGCAATGATTTAATTTTAATGAGACAACGAACTGTGCTATGACTTCTGGAGCAATTGATTGTGAAGAGTTTCCATTAAGTCCAGTACCTTATATCAAAAAATGGCAGAAGACATGAGGAATGGCTGACTTTACAGATCAAACTATCCAAGTAGCATTATGAGAACTTATTACATATAGAATTGATTTCTGAAATCTTTGAAATAAAGCAGCAACTGGTGAAGTAAAAGATATTTTACCAGATTGTATAAAATATGAGAGTGGATGGTTAGTAGGGGCAATTTGAGATTGACCATATACAGGTGAGCACACAGTTTGGTTCACAAATATACCATTATCAGCATGACAAACGGCTCATATGATGGTTGTATGAAGAATCTTAAGCGGTGGTGATTGTCAGAGTACATACACATATCTAAATACTTGATTATTCCATTTTGTTAATACACCTTGGCAAAATTCAACAGTATTGGCTGAAAGACCAAATATTACAGATGTAGAAATCACAAAAGAAGTAAGTCCGACATGAGTAGTTCACTCATGACAAGTTATAACATATACAATAAAGTACAAGAATAAATGACCAGAAGTATTACAGACTTACACAATAGTGGATTATTGGCCAAATGATAAATTAGAATTCTCTGGAGTTATCGAACCATTGACTCCTGTAGCAGACACTAGTAATATATCAAATAATATTATAAGATGGGAATTTGATACACCATTACTAGTAAATGAAGAGAGACAGATAAAAATTCAATGAATTGTAAGATAAGTTGTTTAAAGAAATATACAAAAATAAAAAAATGAAAACAAAAATTACGATGAATAGTATAGTGAAAGTTAGCTTATGTATGATATCCTGAATTGTATTATTAAGTATGTCAAATGTTTTTGGTGCATCAAGTCAATCCAACCATGATAACCCATCAACATTGGACTATATAATAAATACAGGTTGTATTGAATATACTTTACCATCATGATTAACTGGAAGAAAGTGTGATGATGTGTCAAATCAATACCAGACAGGAAATGTACAATGACCTGAATTCTTCATACAAAAGCGACAGAAAACATGAAGTATGACAAGCTTTACTACATGAGATGTGTTTGTCCAATCTGGAGAATATATACAATACAAAGTAGATTTTGGATCTATTACATGAGTATGTAAAAATGGAACGATTGAAGATAGATTACCTTCTTGTGTAAAATATGTATCATCTAGCATTGTATGAGTTACATCATCAACACTTACCACAGGAGAACACTTAGTACAATATACAAACTTTAGGTTAAATAGTGGTATTACATGATACATATTGGTTACGGGTCAAATTATTGCGAATACAGAAAATTGTATGTCTGTAACTAGGTATGTAAATACATGAACCTTTAGGTGTAAAAATCCTCAAAATGGACCAATGTCTTCAAGTGTAGTAGCGAGAAGAAATTGATGATGAAACTGATCAAATGTGACATTTACAAAATCATGAAACAAGACGTGAATGCATTTAGGTGAATCATGACTAGTGTTTACACTGACAGTGTATAATGCATGACCAAATAGTATATCTGGTATAGTAATAAATGATATTTGGCCAGAACCACGTAATTGTATTATATTAGACAGATGGTACGGGCAAAATTGGCAACAATCATGACACGATTATATATGGCGTTATGTTTGATGAAAAAATGGAACATTATGACCAGATAAAACAGGTGTCTTGAAATTATATGCTAGTGTAAGCGATGATCCATCATGTGTATGAAATTATATCAATACATGAGTCATGACATATAATTGATGATGACCGTTATATGGTGACCATCCATTCGTTGTGACTATTGATGGACCGACTTACGATGATATATCAATCAGAAAGACAGTAGAACCTCAAATTGTATCTCACTGACAAGAAATTGTATATACCATAAGCTATCATAATGATTCAGATAAACCATTAACGGAATATACAATTAAGGATGAGTGGCCTTCATGATTAGTGTTTATAAGGTCTGACAAAGAATCAAGGCGAAGTTGAAATTACATAGTATGGGAACATCTTGATCCTTTACAAGGTAATTCAACAGGAACTATTACAATTCGAGCAAAGGTTGAATAAATATATTTACATATATAACAAATGATGATGAAAAAATTAATTACAACATTGGGATTTATATTAGCAGCGACATGAACATCTTGCGTTATGGCAGCAGCCACAACGGATACACCAGGTATGGGTGTAGAGCATTCTGCCACCATTATAAAAAACGAAGTATGTATCGAGTCGCCTCAAATACCATCAGAGTCGCCTCATTGTGCTCATGTTAATATAACAGTGACAGACGACCAGTATGCATGTTTGTCTATTGCTTCAAGTTGATCAGTGGTTGAACTAAACTCACATGGTAATTGAAGTATGGAGTTTACATGTAGAGCTGCCGATAGCAACAGCCATACATTCCATTTTGATTGTGGTGATTGAGTATGGCATAGTAAGCAAGGTAACCAATTTGCAACATATACATGTAATTATAATTCAAGTCATGAGTGAGAAAATTTTACAGTATCATGTAAAGTAGATAATGATGACCCAATAAATCCTAGTTGTAAAAAAAATATAATTATCAATATTCCAACTGTACCAAATTGTGGAAATGGAATTATAGAACCAGGTGAAGATTGTGATTTTACATATATGCAATATTGACAATCATATCCTATTGGTAGTTGGTTAAATGATGTGCCACCAAAACAAGATGCATTAGACCACAATACAGATAACTGATATTATTGTAGAAATTGTAAATTAATCAAAGAAGGAAATTTTGCATATGAACCAGTATGATGTTTATATACAGATAAACCTATCTCAGTAATGAACAACGAAGTCATACCATTTTGGTGGAGGCTGAATATAATTGATAGCACTATTACAGATGATCCTGATGAATGTGCGAATTGGTCAGACGATGATAGTACATTGATAATGCCTACTGATTGTCATTTTGCTGTATATAATTGAAATCATAAACAAGGTAGTTCTGCAGTACAAACATTTACTATCCCTTGTTCTAATGAATATATCAGAAAACCAATTTATAACTATTTCGACCTAACACACGAAACTATAGAGAAGATTAATTGAGCATCACTAAATACAGTTTATGCATATACAGACGGATTCACAGCTAATAAGTGTCTTGATAGTAATGAAGGTTGTGAATATTGAGAATATAAATTAGTGTTAGAAAAAGTAGATTATAATTATTGTAATACACAAACTCATAAACGATGATCATGAGAGAGATTTGGAGCTGTCTGTGAAGTAAATGCGGCAATAACAAGACCATATATAATGCAAATAAGTACTTTCGGAGCCAATCCAGTTGGTGTGTCTGATGAGGACTTCTTGTATGATTTCTACGATATGCAGTGAAACGCATTATTGGATAGTACAGATTTAAGAAGAGTAATGAACATATCTAGTGAAACATATGCAAAAGAGAATAAAGTAGAAGATCAGGTAGCTGCATTTAGAAATAAATATGAGAAATTGGCAGTAACTGTTGATAGCAACAATAATCCTCTTAGAAATATATTTTGATCAAATGTAACAATAAAGAAAGTTCCAAACCAACATATATATTTCATCAGTAAAAAAGGTAATAATAACACATTAACACTAACACAAGATTATATCAACACTTTAGCATCTGCATTTACAATTTTTGTAGATTGAATGGATGTAGTTATTGAATGAGATGTACTACAATATGCTATGATTATTACTAATAAAACAATGTCGTTTAAAGATGGAAAACCTGGTCCTAAAATGAGTTGTTCAGATTGATGACAAGTTGTCCAATGATTATATGTTGCATGAGAATGATTCAAACAGGCAGACGAAAGTTTAAGAAATAATGATAATTCATGACAAACACGTTGGTGTCCATGGTGATGATTACATGTTAAATGAGCATTAATTTGAGATTGAATAACTAATATAATGAAATGAAAGAGATCTCAATTAAATTCATGGTTTAATGTCCAATCTGTGCATGAAAGTAATGCTCAAGTAGCACAAGAAAGAAGGCAGAAGATCATTTGATGAGCTGCAGTATTGATTGAATACAGTCCAAGTTTGCGGAAGACATTGCCTCCTGGAGCAGAAATGTTTACAGAAAGCTTGGAAGTATATAGAAAATAATTTAATTTCACAAGATAGAAATCTCTGGACTCGTTCCAGGGATTTTTTTATAAAGAAACAAAAGCACATAAAAACTGTATGTGTTGACTTTTTATGAAATTTTTATATAATTCTACAGTTAGTCTTAGTAAACAATTAATAAAAAAATAACAAATAAAACTTCAAAGCAATGAAAAAATTACTTGTACTTATCGTGCTGTTTGCGAGCATCTTTGCGAACGCACAGGTCATTGGGGTCTATTGTGACAACACATCCATTGCCCCAGGAGAACGAACCTCGTTAAGGTTTGTCATCACAGGCGGTTCTGTTCAGTATTTTTGCTATACTGACGGACAGGACTATTATCTTATCGATGACTTCGTTGGAAACACTTACATCGAAACCGTATCACCTAACTCTAATACTAGGTACACGCTAACTTGTGTTTCATCTGGAGCTATCGATACTCAGCATGCAGAAATCTACATACGAGTATCTGGTGATCCTGTGAGTGTCCAGACAGTGTTTACTCTACCACAATCTTGTTTCGACAATGATGATCCTATGTACTTGCTGCCTTATTTCTGGTCTAATATACCAGATTATGAAAACTTGGTTGACTTTGAGGGTCCAGGTGTCTTTGGAAAATATTTTTATCCAAGCATGGCTGGATCTCCAGGAGATAAACCAATTAGGGCGTATTTAGAGTACAATGGCTATGGTTACGGTATCACTAGAGAGATCAAGGTCATTAGATATGGGACGGGTGTAGATGAGCAATCCACTACAGACCTATCGGTATCGCCGAATCCGACCAGTGGCAATGTAACGTTTTCAAGACCATGCACTGTAGAAATTTATTCTATGCAAGGTGCGGCTATAATGAGAACAGAGACGCAGGTAGGGCTCGTTGATATCTCCGATCTCCCTGCTGGTATGTACGTGTTTAGACTATTTGATGGTGAAAATAGCATTACCCAAAGGATAGTCAAAGAATAACTATCAAAAATAAGAAACTCCAAGTTTTTCTTGGGGTTTTTTATTATTTTGTCTTACAAGTATGAAAAGTAACACCAAAATAAAAAACATCAATTCGTAATTAATAAATCTTTTTTAAAAAATCACTTGATTTTCTATTTCATTTTTTTATATTATGTTCACTCAATGACATTAGATTGTCATTTTAGTTTATTTGAAAATATAGATTATGCCTACAATTAATCAATTAATTAAGAAAGGAAGAGTTGCAAAAAAGAAAAAATCTAAAGCACCAGTTTTACAATTTTCTGTAAACAAACTAAAAAATAACAAGAAAGTTGATATTCCATCACCTTTCAAAAGATGAGTTTGTTTAAAGGTTTGAGTTATGGGACCAAAAAAACCAAATTCAGCTCAAAGAAAATTTGCAAAAGTTAGACTTTCAAATGGAGCAGAAGTATTGGCATATATACCTGGTCAATCTCATACATTACAAGAGCACAGTGTTGTACTTGTTAGATGAGGTAGGGTAAAAGATTTGCCATGAGTAAAGTATCATATCGTTAGATGAAAGTATGATGCAAATCCTGTACCAGAAAGAAAACAAGCTAGATCTTTGTATGGTGCAAAGAGACCAAAATAGTAAGATTTGGAAATTAAAATAATTTATTTAAGTGTTTTTGATAAATATGGCTATAAAAACAAAGAAGATAGTATGAACTAGTTCTTCATCTGCTGAAAAGACAGATAAAATCATAAACTATTTGATGAAAAGTGGAAAAAAGTCTGTTGCTAAAAAAATCTATGCAGACATGCTAAAAGAGATTAAGGCAAATGGACACATGAATCCACAAGTTGTTGTAGAGACAGCTATTGATAACGCTTCTCCATCTGTGATGATTAAATCAAAGAGATTATGATGATCTGTATATCAAGTTCCTGTAGAGGTAAAACAAAACAAGAGATTGTTCTACTCTATGAAATGGATTTTGGATGCAACTAGATCAAAAAAAGGAAAACCAATGTACAAAAGATTGGCTGAGGAAATTTTAGCTGCTTATTCTAATCAATGAGCTGCTGTAAAGAAGAAAGAAGAAACTCATAGAATGGCTGAAGCCAACAAAGCTTTTGCTTACATGGCAAAATATGTTAATTAATAATGTTAATTGTTAATTAGTTTTAATTGTTAATCGTTTATTATTATGTGAGATACGAACGGAAGAAAAATAAAACACTTCTTGGTCGGATTAAATTGGAAGAAGA
>Ga0310786_10008184_pt1 | contig 13476 bp, 14 predicted proteins | sample AusTroGonzalo_MG_FD_203881 | JGI IMG/M metagenome (GOLD analysis project Ga0310786, IMG submission 203881) | Bovine rumen microbial communities from tropical cattle in Woodstock, Queensland, Australia - Gonzalo_03 (v2) (version 2) | ecosystem: Host-associated > Mammals > Digestive system >... | reverse complement strand
AGTGTGGCCAATCAGTATCAGAAGCGTGGACTGACACTCGATGAACTGATTGAGGCTGGATTAGAAGGATTGAGAAAAGGTGCAATGAAATATAATTTCGAAGCCGACTTCAAGTTTATCGCCTTTGCCGTCTGGTGGATCCGGCAATCCATATTGCAGGCACTTGAAAAGAATAATAATGAATAGTTTTCAAATAAAGTTCAGTTATGCATATCAATGAAGTAGAAAGAATTCTTAAGGATTCTATTGATGGAAAAGAAAAACAGTATGAGGTTAAAAGATATTGTGACCACATCTGTTGCGAGTCTGATCTGCGGAATACGCGATAAAAGAGGAAATACGATTGTTATATGAGATGCCCGATGTGAATATGCTGAAATCACTCCATAGAGAGTTATCGGAAATAACATATCTAAGTTTTGCCGAGTCGTGACAAACGAAGATGAAAACAAACAACCCAAAAAACAAAAAGATGAATGTACATTCTGAAATTCAAAAATTCAATGCAGATTCTCGAATTGGTTACCTGCATTCTATGTATGAGAGTAATTCGTTTATGAATTGCCTTTCCGTATCACGACGTGAAATGTCGCACAGCAAGTTCTTGTCCGAACTGCTCAAAGAAGATTCCTTCCACAATGCAGGATCCCTCCCCTTGCAGCTGTTCTTGGAAGCAGTCCTTGACCGTGCCATCAAGCAGGATACCAGATTGAAAGAACATCCGAAAAAGGCGGTGATGTTCCCATCGCTCAAGAGTGCCATTATGGCAAGAAGTCTATCCCTCTCCGATATTGATGTTTCACCTGAAGTTGACTTCTCCGATGGAAATAATAACAGTGGACGTGTTGACATCCTGATAAATTGTCGTGTAAAACCTCTAAAGCGCGAAGATGGTAAGGATGTTAAGTTCCTGAATATAATCATCGAGAATAAGGTCTATGCAGAAGAAGGTGATAAACAAACAGAAAAGTATTATAAACATTTCAATGCTTTCTTAAAGAATAAAGCTGAAGAGCAAGTGGATACTTCCACTCGAAAAGGTGGTCCACGTTCGTTATACAACCTCTACGTTTATCTCACTCCAGCGGCACCGTCTGACATTGAAGCACTTAAAGAGCCAGAATGCGAATGCAAAGAGTTCGTCCAGATTTGCTATCAGGACATCCTCGACCAAGTTCTCGACCCTTTGCTTGACCAGAAAGACCTTTCACCACGAGGACGATTCTTCATTGAAGAGTACCGTCGTTCATTAGGTGTCTCGTTTGAAAACGTAGAGATTTCATCTAAAGAAATAGGTGGCACCAATAAGACTAGGATTAATACCATTATCATGGCCGTTGGGCAAAAAGAAAGCGAAGAACTTTGCGGATTCTGGTCTGACTATAAAGACCTGTTCAAAGCAGCCATTAATGAGAAGAACAGACAAGACGATGACGATGATAATGATGACGACAGTACCAACAAACGCACTCTATACGAATATCATGGGCAACCTTTCACCATGAGTCGTCTCGCCGAAGCTGTTATCCTCGACCATCTGACCGAATACTCCTTTGATGACATGAATCAGCTCTTCAAGGACATCGTAGGCTGTGGCATCATATCCAAAGACGCCAAATCATCCTACTTTGACAAGATTGAAGAAATAAAGACCAATGACCGTATCACGATAGGCGTCTTTAAACAATGGACTGAAAAAGGACCATTTAAATTCCATGACTTTTGCCGCAAAGTAAAGGATTTAGGCTGGTATGAGCAGAAAGAATATAAGAAACAGCGTCTATCACCTGATGATTCAATGATGCTCGTAGAATTTTACACGAAGTATGAGAGGTTGATCACAACGACTATGGAGGTTATTCGTCGTGCAAACAAGGTTGATATCAGCAATGATGTTGAAGCCTTGATTAAGCGCACAAAGAGCCATCGTGACCGCTCAACGTATTCAGTAATTCTTCATTCCAACAACCAGACGCTGCGCAATCTTTCATGGGGGCGTTTGGTTCTGTCAGTAATCCAGGATTATGTGTCAGAAACTCCATCCTCTATAGACGAACTGACAAGGCTTTTTGACCTGCCAAAGGATGGTTTGAAGATTTTCGACCCCAACAAGCCTTCTAATTCTGGTTACTTTGACCGTAATGTGGATATGCCCCTTCTTCCCGATGATACAAAGTGTCTTGTAAAAAAAGGTTGGAGCAGGGATAACTTGAAAAAGTTTATTGAAGCTGCTAACAATCTACAGTATCAGATAGAAAAGACAAACAAAAAGTGAAATTTACAAACGTATAAAAGGAGGTATTAGATTATCTGTTGCCTGAGGAGAAGAAACGAGTTTAGACGATTTGCTCGTTGAAATAGGTCGCACACTATTACTGGCTCAGGAGAAAGAATTGGAATTGCTCAAGGCTGTGCAGAAGAAAGGTACTGGCTGCGATGAGATGAAGCAATTGGAAAAGGCTAATATGCGATTCGTGGTGAGTGTGGCCAATCAGTATCAGAAGCGTGGACTGACACTCGATGAACTGATTGAGGCTGGAAGAGAATAAGTAATCGAAAACAAGAACCAATCGTAGAAAGTTTCCTATGAAACCGGAGGCTGGCAGGCATCCTTCTAATCCTATAGTAGAAAGGTCTTGGGATGCCGTTTTTTTTATTGCTATGAAAAAAAAGTTGCCATGGATTTTGAATTTTTTGATGCTTGTTTCTATATTCCTGATGTAACGTTTAAAAAATTAGGATTATGACAACAACAATTTCTACAAGTTCAAAGAACCAGTTCACAAAGATTCGTAAGTACCTCACTAACAAAAGAATCTTCTTCACCCCATCACTCAATAACGGGGTCTATGCCCTCACTATCTTCGAACTCACCAATATCGAAATCGATTCTCTCATCACAAAAATGACCAAACATTTCCACCTCTCCCCCAAACAGCAGGAGCCTCAGGCTCTTGCTGCCTAATTTTTTTATTTTTGCTTGTATAAATTAGAATTATTTCGTATATTTGCACTTGATATATTATTAGCGGCACATATTCCTAGTTTATTTGATAATTATGGCAACAATAGAGTACAAAACAAAAGAACTATTAGAGAAGTTCCTTAAAGTAATATATAATAAAAACATTGATTTATCTCCATATGTAAATAGCATGGGGAATTCTGTTGGACAAAAAGACAAACCTGTAGACAAATGTACCATTGATATTATAAAGGTCAATTCAATAACTGGTATTGACATTCCAGTATTAGTATCAGAGAAGGGCCCAAACAAGGGAAATTTAGTAATAGTAGCGCAAGACCCATTGCGCAGTAAAAATGACAAGATGCTTAAAGATTGTGATTTTGAGCATCCAATCATCGGCACTCCCTTTGCCTTACATTATAATGAAGATGTTTGCCCTCAAACACGTGTCTATCGTAAAATATTAAAAGCTTTGCTTGCCGAGGGGTATAGCGTCTATTTAACAGATGCTCATAAGATATATTCACAAGACAAAAAAAACAAAACAGATAAGAAAAAAGAAATTGAGCTTTTGGGCTTGGAATTAAAGGAAGTAGAACCAATTTGTGTTATCACATTAGGTTCCACAGCTAAAGAATATGTAAAAGCAACCCAATATTCTGGAAATACTTTAAATCTATTGCATCCTGCCCAAACGAATTGGGATCATTGGAGACTATGGATTTTTGAACAAGCCTTTTCTGGAATTAATAACTATAATGTGGATTGGAAAATTTATGCAGATCTGATAGGTTGTAGAAGTAATATGTTTGAAAAGTATAGTGAAAACGACCTGGCAGACATAATTGCTGATATTACTTTAGACATTGTGAAGAGAAAGTTAGGCATAGATATTTTATTTAAAGAAGCTATGTCTTGTAATGCTTTAACTCCTGAAGAGGATTTTGCTCTTACTAAGGCTGTGCAGGACAAGGGTACTAGTTGTGACGAGATGAATAAACTGCATGAGGTATATGACAGCTTCGTGGTTAGCGTCGCCAAGCAGTATCTGGACAAAGGGCTTTCGCTCGACGAACTTGTGGAAGCAGGAAAGTCTGGCCTCGAAAAGGCAGCTCTGAAGTACGATCATTCTCGCGGCTTCAAGTTCATCGCCTATGCTGTCTGGTGGATTCGCCAGTCCATGCTTGTGGCTATTGAATCGAAGAAATAATAAGGAAAAAGAACCAGTCGTGGAAAGTTTCTTTTGAAACTGGAGACTGGCAGGCATCCTTCTAATCCTATAGTAGAACCGATGGAGCAGCGAAGACAGAGCCAAACTTGCTTGGGCTATGCTGAGTCGTGATAGAGGTGGAACATCGTTCAAAGGTCTTGGGATGCCGTCTTTCTTTAGAAGTACTCCCTTACTGCGAACTGAAACTGATCGATGAAGATTTGCTTGAAAGCATAAAGGTTGTTCTGCTCATAGAAGATAAGCATGGCTTTCTTGTAGTCAATAGAGTCAATTGAACGGAAACTCAGTGGACAATAACCATTGGCTATCAGGATGGCATTGCTGGTTATACGGGCCGTGCGTTTGTTGCCATCAGAGAATGCCTGAATATACGACAGAAGCACGAGTGTGAGAAACGCCTTTTCAAAGATGTTCTCTTTGTTGTTAATCAAGTTGCATGTATCATGCATGGCCTCACGAATCTGGAATTCATTATCCAATGGATGATAATTGGTACCCGTAATACCCACACGACGGTGACGGATTCCTCTGTCAACTGAGAGTTCTTTAGTAAGCAATTGATGAATATCCTCAATATGGCTGAGAGTTAGGTTCTGCAGATAGTCTGGATTGTTAAGAATGAAACGCAAAGCATCCTTATGATTCAGCAGCATCACTGCCTCTTCCTTTGTCTTTCCATCGGCAGTTTTGCTCTCACGAAGCAGGCGTTCTGTTTCCAAAAGCGAATAGGTGTTGCCTTCTATCTGTGACGATTTCCAACTGAGGTCGATACCCAGTCGCTCCATCTCCTTGCGGTATTCGTTTTCAGTCATCTCGCTGATGTGTTGGTGAAATTCGGCTTGCAGTTCTTGCAACTTGCCCATCTCTTCGTCAGTGAAAAGCGTTACAGACGGAAGTTGCTGACGTATCAAGTTGAAGTTGAAAGATGTCTGTACTTTTCGCTCATCAACATCCTGCGCAAAGTAGGTATCCAGATTGAGTGGCATCAGGAGAAATGCCTGATCTGAAAGACGGTAACGGGTGGCACGGGCCTTGCCCTCAGCCACTATATCACCATTTTGGACACCTGCTGCAATCAGGCGTTTCATAGTGGCGTCACTTCCTTCGAAGGCGGTACCCTTTGCAATTTCATCGCGCGAAGACTGTGGATGATAATGCAGAAACTGTAGTATTTCTCTCGAGAGATCCATAGCTTGTGAACTTAAATCGGCGCAAAGATAGTGATATTTTTTCAATTATCGGCTCATTATGAGCTAAAATAAATATAAATTAGCAATTATTTGAGCCGATTTGAAAAAAATTGCCATGGATTTTGAATTTTTTCTTTTATCTATTAATAGGTCATAACATTAAAAAATGGAAAAGTTATGGCTAAAGAACTATCATTTAATTTAAGTGGCGCTACTTATGGGTCAACACCTATAAAGTTAGAGAGAAAAAAGATTTATGGCTGGACCAGTCTTGTGGCTACCAGTCGCAATGGTGATGTATGCAACTCGGCTTATCTATCTCCTGACGATGCACTTATCATTCCATCTGGAGGACTTAAGCAGGGTACAGTAAATGAAGACGGCTATTGGATAGAGAAGAGTGATCTGACTGCCTATAGTGAGGATGGGGCACAGGTGTTGCCCTCATATCCTTCATCTTTCGATGCCCCAATCGAATTAAACCAAAAAGCAACAGCTCAAGAGTTTCTCGATAACGAATGGGAATCGGTATATCAGCTAGCGAATGCTGACCTGAGTGCTGCTGTTGGTGATGACATCTACCGTTTCTGCTTTAGCTATCGTGGAGGAACCAATCTCAACGATGCCTATCTGCTGAACACTCCTAACGGATTATTCCTCTTTGCTGGTATCCATCAGGATTTTCCATTGGTATCGCTGGCAGATGAAACCACTATTGATGACCTGGACGAGGGTATGGAAGAAGAGATCGACGAGCTTGATTTCAGTATGTTCTAATTAATAATAAGGTATAAGACTATGCGTAAGATTAATATTTCAAACGACTCAAGGCGCGATGCTGAAGTGGCTTTCGGAAGCACTATCCATCGCCAGCAACCCGTTTACAAAACTTCTAATGGTAAACGAAGTGTGAATGAACGCAGAGTGCGTTGCACGTTGACGACCACTGATGAGGCCTTGCTCAATCAGTATGGCGAAAACTTGGCTTCTGTACTTGTTGATAGCGATCCAGAGGTGGATATGGAACAGTTTGGACTAAAGGTAGAGGGCCTGAAGAAGGTATATCTCACTGCCCAGCAGAAAGTGGCGTATGGTGTAACACTAAACGAACACGTATATCTGCCCGATGGAACAGAAAAGGAGATACATCCAGAAACAACTACCACAGCCAATATTGCTATAGATGGATTCCCACTTCGTTGGACTGGTAAGTTGATTCCTGTGCAGAAAGCCATGCGCATGTTTATGTTTAAGAAGAGTTATCAGGTGCAGCATGTGAATGGTCTGACTTTCGACTTTCTTTATGATATGGCGAAGAAATTAGCTGATGCTGATGCCATGATGCTGTTGGGTGGTGGTGCCAAAGGTAACGAACCCATAGTGATGGCTGGTGGTGGAACGCCCTATCGCGCATTTCTCGAAGGTAGGGTAGATGGCGATAAGTATGCGCTCATTCTGCGACTCACAAATATGGAACTTAAGTCAGTAAACAATTAAATAATAAAAAGTATGGAACAGAAGTATATTCAGACTGCGATTAATTACAAGAAGAATATTGCAGGTAAGTTTGTATTGGTAGAAGGTGCCAAGCTCAAGCAGCGTATAGATGGCGAGCATTTCTATGTGACCCGTAAGATCGACGGACACCTTCAGGTATTGTTCTATTCAGACGGCCAGGCGCTGATGCTCAATGCCAATGGCAAGGAAAAGGCTAACGGCCTGAAGTGTATCAGTCTCTTTACAGAGGCACTCAAGCAGGCTGGTGTAAAACAGGCCGTGATTGCTGCTGAGCTATATATGCCTCGCCAGGATGGCCGCCCCCGTTGTGGGGATGTGGCTACGGCTTTGGCAGATAACGAAAAGCGCGATGAAATCCGTCTGGCTCCATTCGATATTGTAGAGTTGGATGGCGAGGAATGGAATGATGTGCATTACGACGAAATCCATCAGCGCTTGTGTGACATATTCCAGAACGAGAACGTTCTTCCTGTTGATATGCGTAAGGTTGATTCTACAGATGATGTGAAGACTATCTATGAAGAGTGGGTAGAAGGCGAAGGAGCTGAAGGTCTGGTGGTACATACCGATTCTAATATCGTGTGGAAGGTAAAGCCACGTCATACTATCGATGCTGCAGTCATTGGTTATACCATGGGCGACAGAGGTGTGCGCGATTTGATGATGGCTGTTCGTCGTGAGGATGGACTCTTCCAGATGTTTGCCCTGGGCTCTACTGGACTGAGCGATGAAGACAGGGCATCAGTTGCCCAACGCCTGAGTGAGCTGCATGTTGAATCACAGTATGTACTATCTGATTCTCGTGGTATAGCCTATCAGATGGTTCGTCCGCAACTGGTATTTGAGATTAGTGTGCTGGAACTGGTGGCTCGTGGAAATGACGATAAGATTCGTATGAATCCATTGCTCTGTTACGACGAGAATCTGGGCTGGTTGTTAGAGGGCACTACTCCTGGCGTATCCGTGCTGGGCATCACTTTCAATCAGGAACGCACTGACAAACAGGCTAACACGGTAGATATCCGTCTTTCGCAGCTAACTGATCTTTGTCCCTTTGAGGAACCAGAAGCTGGTAGTGGAAAATTGGCAGAAAGTCAGCTCTTAGAACGACATGTATATAAGAAGGTGTCTGGAGAGAAGGTGATGATCCATAAGTTTCTATTGTGGAAAACCAACAAGGAAAAGTCTGGTCGTTATCCAGCCTACATCATCTACCATACAGATTATAGCAGTGCACGCAAAGAGATGATTAAGCGCGATATGATGTATAGCAGTGATGAGCAGCAGATTCGCGAACTCCTAGCCAACGAGATAGCTGCCAACGTAAAGAAAGGTTGGGAAGAAATCATAATAACAACAAAAGCAGCATAGTTATGACTTTCAATGAATACTGGAAAGAAAAGGCGGCTAAGCGCAGGAAGACGTGGGTGGCAAGGGATAAACGATATGCTAGTAGACATAATAAGTTGGAATACATTCGTAGTGAGGTGTTTTCTTGGATGGATGAAAGGAATTTAGAAACTTATTTAAAGCCTCACTACACAGAGAAGAATCCGATTGTTTGTTGGAATAGTGATAAGTTCTCTTTCTCAGAAGCCAGCCTGCGCGAGGCCCTGATAAGCGAAGGGGCTGATATGACCTATTTTAAGATGGAACAGAGCAAGAAGCCTATTCATGGTAAAAGTGATGTTGAAGTGGAAAAGGCTAGAAGAAGAAGTTCTGGCCTTTTCCCTGGAACCTTGGATTATACCATTTATTGGTGGTTAGAGAAAATATATGAGTTAAGTTCTGAAGTAGAAACGGTATTGTTGACTTATAAGGATGTCACTATGATGATTAATCGCTATTCGAAATCAAATGTACCCTTTGGGTATTACGAGGTGATACCTTGTCATCATCTTGCTTGTTCAGCATTGAAACTGCAAGAAACTACATTTTATACCCTCAACATTGCCACGTTGCTGATGGAGATGGCTGCAGAATGGGAATTACGAAACGAGGAATTAAACTATCATGCCAAGAAGTTGAAACTGAGGTCGATGGAGGCGGTTGTCTGCAATAGTATCGACTTTGAACTGTGGGATGATAGGAAAATCGAGACGAAAGTGAAAGAATACTTTAAGAAGGACTATAGCCTAAAGGAAATGTATCAGGCTATTCTCCGTCCGTGGATCAAAGGCGTGGAGAAATTCATGGAATCTATCGTTACCCGTGACCTCAGTGATGGTGCATAGGAGTCCAATATTTTTATGATGGTGTCAAAGGTGTTGTCGAACAGAAACTACGTCCTTATCTCAACAGCCAGAATCTGGGCGACTTCCATATGTTTGTTCCTGAGCACGACAATCATCAGGTGATAATAGAATATCAGGGATGGCAGGTTTCCATGCATTGCAGTGATTATAGGGTAGTAGACTTTTATCCTAATGTATTTGATCCAAGTTTTATTAAGCAATCTTTTTGTAATGACAGGTTACATGTGCATTTTTGCATGTTTACTATAAGTGCTGTGGCAGAATATCTAAGGCGTATGCCAGCTATCAATGAAAAAATTGACAGGGTGGTGAAACTTGTTAATATGAAGTATAACGAATTAAAGAACAAAACAGAAGAATAAATATGGCAATAGCAATTAACAGTAGCGAACTGCTTACAGTTTTAGAATTGACACCCTCGTGGCAGAACATTATGTTGACAGGCCGACATGGTATTGGCAAGTCGCAGATACTGACCAAGTATTTTGAAGCAAAGGGAATGATGGTGAAGACGTTGTTCCTTGGACAGATGAGCGATCCTGGCGATTTGCTGGGACTGCCTCATAAGGATGAGGCAACAGGTAAAACCACCTTTATGCCCCCTTATTGGTTCCCTATGGATGGCAAACCTATCGTACTTTTCTTAGACGAGTTGAATCGTGCCCGTCCTGAAATCCTGCAGACAGTGATGGATCTTGTGCTAAACCGCAAGCTGGCAGGTCGACCTTTGCCTGAAGGTAGCCGTATCATATCTGCCTGTAACGATGGCGAGGAATACCAGTTGACTGATCTCGACCCAGCCTTGGTGTCGCGATTCAACATCTATACCTTCCGTCCCTCTGCTGAGGAGTGGGTGCTTTGGGCTGTACGTTCAGGACTGGATGAGCGAGTGGTAAACTTCATAAGTGTTAATCCGGAATTGCTCGACCGCAGTGCTGACACCAAAGAGGAGCAGGGCTTGGAGAAAGATCCTGATCGCAGAGCATGGGAGAAGGTGGCGCGATTGATGGAAAACGTTCCCAACCCTCAATCTATCCATCAAAAGATTGTGGCTGGCATCATAGGTGTGCAGGCTACAGCCCAACTGTTTCTTTCGTTCCAGAAGTCAGAGCTATCACCTATGGATGTGTTGTCGAACTTCAGTAAAATAAAGAAGAAACTTGATAAATATGAACTGCATCAGTTCTCGGTACTCAATGAAGGCATGGCCCGTCTTTTTGAGACGGACAATGTAGACAAACTGGACAAGACAACAGTGTGTCAGAACCTGAAAGCCTACCACGATTATCTGCTAAAGCATAGTCGCGAAGCTTACGCCCACTTTGTATCGGTGATGGATGGTTCTGGCTACAAGCAGATGCTACGGTTGATTAATAAGGAGCTACCAGAGACTTACAAACAGATTATTGAATTCATCCAGACACTATGACTACCCTAGAACGTATACAACAGGAAACAGAACAGTGGTTTCTCACAGAACCGCTGTTCTTCACCATCTACTGCACGCATCGGCTCAAGATGAATGCTACCATGCAGTGTGCGCTTAGGTCTGGCCAAGGTCGAATAGAGTATAACCCGGAAGTCATCGATGGCATGAAGGATATGGAACTGAGCGCGATGCTAAGAGTAGAGTTGATTCGTATTCTGCTACAACATCCATATGCCCGTCAGCCTCTTGGCTGCAAACCCATGATGCTCCAGATGGCTAGCGATATGGTTATCTCGCCTGCCTATCATTTTGGTTTCCTCGATATGACGAGACCTGAAGAATATGGCTTACCCATAGGCCAACATTACGAATGGTATGCAAAACGGCTGTGCGAAATGGGCGTTCATCGTGATGGAGATAAACCCAGCGAAGGTAATTCTTGCACTAATAAGCAGAAAGGTGAAGATGTCTCAGAACCATCTAAGGAAGGTAATAATCAGGCACAGAATATTATTCAAGGTTCATTAGGACCAGAACAAGGCCAAAGCCTGGAGCAAAGGCTAGCTGAAGACGATGGGGCAGATTATACAGCCCTCTGGGAGGAAGACTCATTCCAATCTCGACTGATTACTGATATTGTTCAAAGCACAACGCAATGGGGTAGCATACCTGGCTATATGGTGGAACTCATCAAGAAAGCAGCAGATGGAAAAATCGACTATCGTAATGTGTTGCGGATGTTCCGTTCAAGCATTCTCTCTCAGAAACGACGTTTGACACGAATGCGTCCTAGTCGTCGTTTTGGTTTCGAACAGATGGGCAGTCGTTACGATTTTGTCACCCGTCTTCTTATCGCCATCGATACTAGTGGCTCTGTTGGTTCAGAAGAATTGGGTCGTTATTTCCGTGTGATTACCACCTTTTTTAAATATGGGGTGCAGGAGATTGATGTACTGATGTTCGACTGCTCAGTTCAAGGTAAACCCATAAAATTGGATGAGGCCAAGCAGAATAAACAGGAGTTCATAGTTAAAGGTCGAGGTGGTACTAACTTTCAGGCTCCTGTAGACTATGTGAAGGATCATCCCAACTACGATGGACTTATCATTATCACAGATGGCTATGCCGAAACACCAGAAGTACCACCCCATCTGAGCACCAAACTTCTATGGGTCATTGACAATGAGAAATCCTATAAACTGCATTACGAATCCCTGCGTAAGACAGGCCGTGTCTGTCTGATGCAGTTGTAAAAAGTTGCCATAGATTTTGAATTATTTGTCTTAAATACCTATATTGGTAATATAACAAACAAAAAATGATTGATTATGGGAAATAAATTAGAAAAGTATTTAATTGAGATTGGTAGGGCTCCACTTCTTAGTGTCGAAGAAGAAATTGAGTTGGCAAAGGCCATACAGCAGAAGGGTGTAGACTGCGACGAGATGAAGAAACTGGTAAAATGCAATGAGCGTTTTGTGTTGAGTGTCGCCATACAATATCAAAACAGAGGCCTTTCGATTGAAGAGTTGATAAAGGCTGGTCGCGCTGGACTGGAGAAAGCCGCCTTGAAATTTGATGCAAGTCGTGGTTTTAAGTTTATCGCTTATGCCGTGTGGTGGATTCGCAGAGAGATTCTCATTGCCATTGAGAGTCCTGATATCGACGTCATCACTATTCATGACCCAGCAATTCTTCAAGAACTCTGTAATAATGGTAGTAAGAGTGCTGCCTTGAAGCTTGGCCAGATGTATGATAAAGGTGACGAGGAGAACGGTATCTTCAGAAATCCACTGAAAGCCCGCGAATATTACAAATCAGCTGGCAAGAGGTATAGATATAAAACAGAAATAGAGGATCCTCATGAAGCCGACTATTTTGTGAGAGGTTCTGCTGAAGAACTAGTTGCAGTTAAGACACTCGTAGATGAGCTAGCCCAGAAATATGGTGAGCCAGAAAACGAACTTGGCCTTTATGTCTCGATGAACATACTGATGAAGACGCTTGTGGGGTCGCACTACTATGATGGAAATCTGCTGACGATGAACACTGACGATCCAGAATGTATTGTGCTGCATGCTGAGGCCAACAGAGTGGAGCCCTTGCTATATGCACTTCGCCAGGCATTTCCTAATCTAAAGATTGAGGCGAAGGAGACCAAACTGCGTTAAATTGTAAATAGAATGGACCATAAGAAGAATGCACAGTTAAAAGCTATCAAACATGTGCAAGAACTGGCAGAAGACTTCCATAAGAATCATAAAAAGATCGAGAAGGAACTGCTAAAACTCTTCAAGAGTTATGGCATCACCAAGTAATTAATTTATAATGTATATGGCAACAAGAATAAAAAGTAAGGATATGACGTTACTGCAGGCTATTGAGCGTGTGGTGGAATTGTCAGAGGACTCAAAGATGAGCAAGGAGTTCTTGAAGAAGGCAAAAACAGAGATTCAATTGCTGGCCAAGAGTTATGGCATCACAGAGCGACAGGCTATACTATTCTGTATTTGTATGGAGAAAGGCCCTTGCCGTGTAGATTATAACGATTTGGCAAATCATCTGGATATGCATAAAATCAGCGTATTGAGTTATGCCAGCGATATTGATGCACTGGTGCGTCGCAGACTGCTGCGCTTTAGGGATGTGAGAGATGAAGACGAATTCGACATTCCTACAGTGGTGATACGTAGTCTGAAGCATAATGAGGTGTATCAGATTCCCGAACGTAAGGGTCTGGACTGTGCAGCGATGTTCGAACTGCTAGAACTGTGGTTTAAGGACTTGAGTGACGGAGCAATCTCTGCGCACGAACTCTGTGAGGAGTTGCAAACGCTCTATCACGACAATCCTCAAGTGGGTTTTGCGAAACACCTGCAGGAACT
>Ga0310786_10008183_pt1 | contig 13476 bp, 6 predicted proteins | sample AusTroGonzalo_MG_FD_203881 | JGI IMG/M metagenome (GOLD analysis project Ga0310786, IMG submission 203881) | Bovine rumen microbial communities from tropical cattle in Woodstock, Queensland, Australia - Gonzalo_03 (v2) (version 2) | ecosystem: Host-associated > Mammals > Digestive system >... | reverse complement strand
TTCAAGCTGCAGTTTGAAAGCGGCGAGTTTGACATGGTGGTGCGCGACCTTGACACTCGGACGTGCGAGCTATTCGAAGTCAAGCATTCGAAGGAGCGTTCGGACGAGCAGTTTCGGCATTTGGTTGACGCCGATCTTGTCTCGCGCACGGAAAAGGCGTTTGGCAAGGTTTCATCCCGAATCGTCCTCTACCGAGGCGTGGACTTCGACCATCCAGATGGCGTGGCCTATCGGAATGTCGAGACTTACCTGAAGAATCTCCATCCGCGCATCGGATAACTGTTGTCTGAAATCTGGCGTTTCCTTATGAAAAGCAAAATTTTAGTCGGATTGTTGGTATCGGTCTGTGTAGCGGCGCTGTTCGCGCCAGATTTCGGGGGCGAGGCCGAAGCGGCTCTTGAATACATGCGAGAGGCGGTTCTGCCCAGAGAGGCCAATGCGCTCTGCAATCGCCGTCACGGAGAGGCGCGTCTTCGAGAGAAGGCGCTTTGCCTCTTCCATGCGGCGGTCTTCGATGGCGCGGCGGATGGATTTGCCCTCCATCTGCCTGAACCTCAGTTCCGCGAGCCGTCGCGACACGCCGAGATGCCCGACGACGTCGGCGACGTCGATTCGCTCGCAGCCGTGCGCTTCGATGTACGCCTTTGTACGGGCGACAAGCGTTGCTGCTGGCAAGACTGGCTTGGTGGAGGCTCGTTCCATCACCGATACGGGCGGAATGTAGATCGGCTTCGGCGTCGTCGGGATACGGCGGGGCTTCTTCAGAAGCTTCGCCAGCTCACTTGCGGCGCGATAGCCCATCTTGACGTGCCCAGGCAGTATGCTCGAAATGGGCGGCGACGAATGGCGGACGAGGAACTCGTCGTTGTCCGTGCCCATTAGCGCCATCTGCTCTGGGATCTTGACGCCTGCGTCGTTTGCCGCCGCAAGAACCTTTATGGCGCACTCGTCGCTGGAGGCGTAGACGGCTGTTGGCTTTGGCAGCGCGGCAAGAAACGCCGCGAGCCCCTCGCGGTCTTCGCATGGCGCGTCGGGACGGGTTGAAGACGAGAAGAAGCTGCATGACCGTTCGCTTTCGGCGAGCCGCACACGAAAGCTCTCTCCGCGTTCGCGGCACCAGTCCTCGTCGAGCTTCGGAACGTATGCGAACGAGGCGTAGCGTCCGTTCTTGAGAAATGTCGTCGCGGCAAGGCGTCCAATGGCGGCGTTGTCGTTTCGCACGACGGACGTCGGGCCGCTGCGCTTGGCGATTACGGGGTCGTGGACGTTCACCAGCACGACGGGAAGGGGCGTTTCGGCAAGCGCGGCGATCGTCGCGTCGGAACCGGGGATTGTCGCTATGATGCCGTCAAAGCCTTTGTCCTTGGCGGAGCGCACGACTTCAGGCGAGAATTCCTCGTTGTACTGCACAAGATGCAGCTGCCAGTTGGAGTTCTGCTCGACGAAGCGGAATATGCCGTTCAGGTTGTCGCGCCCCGACGCCCGCGCAATCCGTACCGCAGCGAGGACGTTAATAGTCTTTTCCCTTGATTTCTCCTTATGCTTCATGCCGCGTATTATATCAAATCAGACACGATAATTGTTGCGTAAAATGACATGGTGCTTCAATTGCCATACAGCGGACTTTTTGCTATCATTCAAAACATCGACCGAGATTGGGCTTGGCCGAATCAAAAGGATCGCTAGTGGCAAGGAGGTTTTTCATGGCAATAATGCTTGCGGCGAATGTGGCGGGAGTCACGCTTGCCGACATTGTGCCATTCCCTGAGCTCTCGGCACCGCGAGCCGTCACGCAAGGGCCGCACGACCACTTCCTCGCCAACTACTTCGCCATCAACGCGTGGAGCCCCGACAATAGGTATCTGCTGACGCTTGAGACGGACATCAAGGACGAACTGCCCGACGGACGGGCATGTACGCTCGGGCTTGTCGACTTGGAGGAGGGCAACCGCTTCATTCCAGTAATGGAGACGCGTGCGTGGAACTTCCAGGAGGCGGCGATGGCGCACTGGCTTCCGAGCGAGAAGGACACCTTCGTCGCAAACGACTTCCGCGGCGGAAAGTTTGTTGCCGTCATTCGCAACTGGCGCACAGGCGAGGAGCGCGTCATCCCTCACCCCGTAAGCGCCGTAAGCGAGGATGGTTCGTGGGCGCTCTCCATCAACTACGCCCGCCTCTATCTCACTCGCCCAGACTACGGCTACGCGGGCGAAGGGCAGGATCCGCGTCGCGGAATCGTGTTCCCCGAGGACGACGGGCTCTGGCGCGTCGACCTCAAGACTGGCGAGGCGAAGCTCATCGTCAGCTGCGCGGCGCTAAAAGAGATGGTTCCGCCAGTCCCGGAAACAGGTCTTAGTTATGTTTGCCATACCGTCATTTCCAAGGACATGAAGCGCATCTACTTTCTTTCGCGCTCCGTCGACAGGTCGATGGAAGGCGTGAAGAAATCTCAGGGCGTGAACTGGCAGACCACGGCGTTTACCTGCAACGCCGACGGAACGAACATGCGTCGCTGTTTCCCCGACGGATGGGGCAGCTCGCACTTCAACTGGAAGCCCGCACTTTCGGAGCGTGACGCCCGCACGATGATCGTTACGTGCAAGTGGCAGAACAAGGTCTACACGCATGTCGAGTTCACCGTCGGCGATGAGGGGAAGGCGCATCAGGTCGGTGGAGACGAGATGAACTTTGACGGGCACTGCATCTACACACCCGACGGAAACTTCATTTCCGGCGACGGCTATTGGGACGACAAGTTCTATCGCCATTGGAAGATGGTGCGCCTCGCCGACAATGCCGTGAAGAGCATCGGCGACTTCTATACGCCGCCCCTATACCGCAACACCTACTGTCGCTGCGACCTTCATCCGCGTTGGCGCCACGACGGCCAACAGCTCGCCTTCAACTCCGTCCACGAAGGCTCGCGGCAGGTGTACGTAATAGATGTGGATTTTGGCACGTTGCGAAAGGCAATGAGATAGAGAAGATTTGTGATATAGATTTGAAGTAAAACAAAGGAAAGAAACAATGAAAATTCGTATAATAGGAATGAATAAGTGCGTTTGTCTGCTGTCGCTGATTTCGTGTTGCACATTGCGTGCATCGGAAGTCAAGTATAATACATCTTCAGGCGTGGTAGATTTGTCGTCGCCCAGCGCATGGATTGGCGGCGTTGCTCCAACTGAAAACGATACGGCGATCATAGCGGGAACGGGCGGTGGCTTCACGTTGGGCACGGCAGTGGAATGGAGGGGTCTTGTGCTGTCGAACCTTACGGCGAACGTGACGATTTCTGGTGCGGCTCTCACGCTTGGCGAGGGTGGCGTTTCGCCTGGCGGCAAGGTGTCTCCGAAATACTATACGTATTTTGAGTGCCCAGTTGTCATTTCGAGAGACCAGGATTGGTACAGCATAAACGGGCAGGCAGTCGCAATCATGTCCGGTATTACTGGCGAGGGGACTCTAACTACGCGCAACTACCAGAACGAACCTACTGGGCTGTTTGTAGTTAAATCGCTGTTAGACGCCCCTTGGAATGCGCATGCTTCCCAGATGAGTCTTGCGGAAAGCGGCGCGGCGGTGGGTGGCGATGTGTCCGTTGGATGGTCCTGCAAGCTTACTGTCGCACAATCGGCAGGAGCCACGGTTTCGTCTGGTTCCGCAAAGCCGTTCTCGTCGTTTTTCAAGACGGGTCGAGTGGCAAACGACGGCTTGCTCAAGTTTGGAACGGACATAGGCAATATGGCGAATGTCTTGTTTGAATCGGCAGACAGCATCACCGGGGGTGAGACATCTACGATTGGAGAGAATGCATTGCTTGCTGACACTGGGGCTGTCGAGGTGCTTGGCAAGTTCAAGATGACAGGTGGCGCAATCAGCAATGTCAATGTGCGGCTGGTCGGAGGAGACTTCATTCAGGAGGGCGGTAGCGTCTACATGCGGCAGGGAATGTCCGGTGCAGATGGCGTTGACTATGGACAGCGTTTCCTTTTCAGCGGAGCTGGCGCTACGGCGGATGTCGGGCATGTCAGCCTTGGGCTCCGCAACTCCGAGAATGTTCCGAACTGGTTCATCGTCTCGAATGGAACAGTCAGGGTGCGTGACTACATTCAGCTGACAAGTTCATCGACGTCGCGTGGGGCCAATACGCATCTTGATGTCGCCGGTGGTACATTTGAGACGGCAGGAGTCAGGTTTGGCGGACATGCAGATGCCATTGTCACAAATGCGTGCGCCGCAGTCAACGTTACCGGAGGGGAAGTGTCCGTTGGCGCAGGCGGAATTTCGCTTGATTCCGGATCATGGGAATCTGGGCTGGCGGACGAGTTGCAGGGAGCTTGGTACAAGATTTGGCTCTCAGGCGGACTCTACCGCGCGGTCGCTTCCCACTCGAACACATCCGCGATTGCGATTGAGGGCGAGCGCGAGATATCTGTTGACGGTGGCGTGACAATGACACAGGTGGGAATGTTGTCCGGTCCGGGATCCGTGACCAAAACCGGTGCCGGGACATTGTCTTTGCCGCAGATATGCGCGTGGACCGGCACTACAACGGTCGCTGCCGGTACGCTCGTTGCCTCTGGCGGAATCGTAACACCTGAGCCCTACATTGTCTTTAGGGCAGACGACCTTGCCCTGTCTGATGGTGCCTCTGTGACGGAATGGAAGTCTGTCTCCGTTGACGGCACGCACACGAACGCCTTCACCGAGGCTATTGCCAATGCTGTCAACATCCCGGCATTGCCGCAATATCGTGCAAATCGCTTCGGTGGTCATTCTGCGGTTGTGTTCAACGGAACCAATCAAGGTCTGGCCATGACAGGAGGAAGTTCGGATTCCTCGTCTGACGCATCGCCTACGTCAGGGGCTACGAATCTCGTTGTCGCTGTCGTATTCCGCGCAACGTCAGGATCAGGCAGCAAGGACGCTTCCGCATTTGCTGCCGGAGGCATTGTCGGTCAGTGCTATGGAGCGCCAAATACCCATTGGGCGTTGGGGACGTCGGTGGATGGTGCCGTGGGCGGCGGTATATCTGCTGGGCAGGGCTCGCCAAAGAGCGTATGGTCAGGCGCTCCCGGAGTGTTCGACGAAAATTCGCACGTGGCATTTTTCTCATGGTCTGCCGGCGGGAAGGTGCGAGTCAATTTGGACGGAACATGGACGGAAGCGGCGGACGATACCATGGCTGATCGCATCACCAGGAACAGGATGCTGGTTGGGGTGTCGGAAGGGATAAATGGTGGGTCGCTCAGCTACTTTGGCGGAGAGATTGCCGAAATCCGCTTTTACAGAAACAAGACGCTGACGGATGATGAGATTGGCTTGGTCGGGCTTGTCCTTGCGGCAGAATATGGCGCGAGGTATGTGCCGTCGTCGAGAGCGGAGCAGGAGACTTCGGCCGTTCCTGCCGTTTCGCTTCCTGCAGCCAGCGGCATCTGGTGCGCGGACGATATTGCGCTGTCAGTCGGCGACTATGTGGTCGAATGGCAGGACCAAATTGCCGGAAGCACATTTAACAGGAGTGTCGGCGAGGCTGTTGCGAAAGACAACGGCATAAATGATACGGCGGCTCCGACAGTTTCCCCTGAGGCCATGAACGGCCACAAGGCGCTCCGTTTCAGCGCGGCGCGGAAGACGATGCTAGCCATGACCGGCAGCAACGGCACCCCAGCGCGCTACATCGGTCTCGGGGGTACGAATTTCACGGTGGCGATTGTTGCGCGGCCAAGCGCTTCACTCGGCGGGGCGTGGGCCTCGACATTCAACTCGGCCGGACTGCTCGGCATGGCGTATAGAGGTTCAAACGCGCACAACAAGTGGGGAATAGGTATCAGTGGCAATGCCGGGCAGACTCCCTGCGATCAGGTTGTCATGGGAATTCGCGATGGAACGTCATCCGTGGTGGATGCCCATGGAAGGCCACGGTTCATGTGCGACGGACGTCCGCATGTGGTCATCTGCTCGTTTGGCACGAACTTGACAGTGAACGTGGACGGCGTTCGCGTGACGCTTCGTGGCATGACGGGCAAGCCGCGTAATGCATCGCGCACGACGCTTGGCTTCCTGGAGGAACTTGCGATATCCGACAGCGAGAAGCAGGGCAAGAAGTTCTTCTCCGGAGATATTGCCGAAATCCGCTTTTATGGCGACATGACGCTCACGGCAGCTCAGCAGAACGCCCTTGGACGCGAGCTTGCGGCCAAATACGGTGCAGACATGGGCGGGTTCTGCGCAGAGGCGGGGACGATGTTCGCCAGCCCGCATGTGACGGTGGCTGGCGGTGCGACGCTTTGCGGAAGCGGACGGGGGTTCGTTATCCCGTTCGGTACGGTGCTTGACGGCGAAGGACGGCTCCTTGGCAGGGTTGTCGTCGGAGAAGGAGGCATTCTTGACGTTTCTGCGGGCATGCCGACGGCGGACGCGCAGATGACCTTCTCGTCCGGCGGCATTCTGCGTGTCGGCATGGGCGCCGACGGAAAGGTTGCGCCTCTGCATGTCTCAAGCGTCGCATGGCCGGCTTCTGGCGGTATGACGATAGACTTCTCCAACGCAGGCAACGCTCCGATTGGAACAGTGCTTTCGTGGGACGAGGGGGATGCCCCTGACGTTTCCGGATGGACCGTTCTTGGAGGAACGCACACGACTGCGCTTTCGGTCGATGCCGAGCGGAAGTGCGTCAAGGTGAAGACGCAGAGAGGGATGGCGATCATCTACCGGTAGGCAATGGGAACCAATTTGAAAGGCCTGTGCTATTGGGCAGTCGCGGTGGCCGCGTTATCGTGCGGCGCCGCGCCTGTCGGCTTTGAAGTTCAGTGCGGCAAGCAGCTGTGGGTTACTTACCGCAGTTTCAACAAGGAACTTGAGCGCACGGGGCAGTTTGGCGAGATGGGTATAACCGGAAGGTGCCTGTTCGCGGCGAACACAATCAACAGCGGTGGCATACCGTACTGCGAATACCCCATCATATGGAAGTACTTCAAGGATTACGATTGGGCTGCATTTGACGCGCAGGCGGAAGACTTCGTAAAGGCCAGTCCCAATGCGCGTTTCATGGTGATGATCGACCTCAACACCCCGTACTGGGCCACGCGTCGATTCAATTTGGATTCGTTCACCGACGTTACGCATGCCATCTGCGATCCCAAGTGGCGTATTCGAACAAAGGAATGGCTGCTCGACTTCATTGCCTATGCAGAGCGTCGGTGGGGCGGACGCATCGGCTGCTACATCCTCTCCGGAGGCGGCACAAGCGAGTGGTACGAATACGACCGAGGGCGGACAAGCGGCAACAAGGACAGGGCATGGGTCGAATGGTGCAGGAAAAGAGGGCTCGACTTCGGCGAAAGCGTGCCGCGTCCGCCATCGCTCGCCAAGGCCGCGTTTGAGAACCTTGTCTACAATCCAGTCACCGAGTCGGATAAAATAGCCTACTGGAAGTTTCACAATTCGCTTCCAGCGGATGCGCTCCTCGATTTCGCCGCCGCAGCGCGCAAGGCAATTCCGAAGTCAAAGGAAATCGGCGCGTTCTTCGGATATTTCCTTGTCAATGACGCTAGGCACACCTCCTTTGGACATCTCGACTACGAGCGCGTGTACGCATCGCCGGACATAGATTTTTTCATAGCCCCGGGCAACTATTCCGAACGGAGAATAGGCGGGGGGTCCGGCAGCCAGCTCGTGCATGGTACGGCCTTGCGCTACGGCAAGCGTTTCCTGCATGAAATCGACTTCGGGCCGCATGACCAGAAACGCTGGGGAAACGGGACCTGGAAGACCCTGGAGGACGATCTCGCGGGCAACACGCGCGAGGCGGCGTTCGCCATGGCCAACAATGCCAGTTACTGGTGGTTCGACATGTGGGGCGAGTTTTACCGCAACCCGCAGGTGCGCAAGCGCATCGCCGAACTGAAGAAGGTGCAGGACAAGCTCGTCCCCGCCCCGTCTGTCTCCGAGATTCTTCTGGTTTGCGACCCGGAATCCATGTACCACGTGAACGAGAAGTGCCCCCTGGAGCGCGCGTTCGGCGAGCACCTGCGGAACCAGCTGTCAAAAATAGGCGCACCGCACGATGTTTATTCGTTCAACGACCTGCCTGTGCTGGACATGGCCCGCTACAAGCTTGTATGCCTGAATTCTACGCTTTTGATAACACCGGAGCGCGCCGCGCTCCTTAGGGAGAAGGTGTGTAACGGGGGCAGGACGGTGCTGTGGTGCTACGCTCCGGGCGTGACGGACGGCAGGACGCTTGACGTGTCGCGCGTGAAGTCGTGGGCCGGCGTGCCGTTCAAGACACCGGGGGTCAGCATTACGCAGATGCCATGCTGGACAAGCGTATACAGCTACGACTACAAGCTCTTTACGCCATGGAAGCTGACGCAGATCGCCTCGAGCGCCGACGTGCATTTCTACCATAGGGCGGACACGGCCGAGGGCGAGTTCACTCCCGTTTTCGCAAACGAGCGTTTCCTTGCGGTTCATTCCGAGAAAGGCGGCAAGAAGACAATTTCGCTTCCGCGCAAGGTCAAGTCCGTGACCGATCTGCTGACCGGAACTGTCGTTGCCCGCGATACCGACAGCATCACGGCGTTATTTGCCGTTCCAGACACGCGGCTGTTCGGGCTGGACACCTCGCAAGAAGCAGAAAGGTGAACAACCACATGGAATGGAAACTGATAGCGCTAGGACATACGACGCTTTTTCTGGTTGCCGCACATGGTGCCGTCACGCTGTTTGACTTCGAGACAGAGTCTGAGCGGAAATCGGCGCCGCTGCAACTTTCCGATTACAGCACCATATGCGTCACGAACGCCTTTGCGACATCAGGCCGGCATTCCATGTATTTCAGCGGCGGTCCGTGGCGCGAGGGTCTTGCCGAATGGCCGAGCTTCAATCTGCACACGCCCGTGCGCGACTGGCGCGGATATGACCGTCTTGTCGTCGACCTTGTAAGCGTGGGCGAGGGAGGGGACAACCTGTCGGCCTTCATCTGCGCACCGGAAGGGCGAGTCCAGGACGGCCTCAAGGCAACGACTATCCTGCCAGCCCGCGGCTATTCGAAGTGGGTCATTCCACTGTGCAACTGGCCAAGGAAATGCAATCCCGCCAACATCGGCCGCATACACCTCTTCCTCAGCAAACCCTGCGACGTGCGCGTGTTTATCGACCGCATTTCCCTGCTCGGAAAGGGCGAAGTGGCGCCCATGCCCGAAGGGGAGCTTGTTGGTCGCGACATCGTGCCGTTTCTTGCGAAGGCGGCGTCTGAGGCAACTGCGGCCAAGGGGGAGTTGGCGGCAGTCCGAAATCACGTGCGCGCGTACTGCTCGTTCCGGGAGGCATGCCTCAAGGCAGGGCAGGATACTTCGAAGATGTGTGTGGGCATCGCATCCTCGATGGTGAAGGTGCTGCCGCGCGGTGCTTCGATCCCCGCCGTTCCTGCAGTTGAGGCGAAAGTGCGGCTTGCCCGCAACGAGCGCGAAAGCGTGCAGGTGGTCGTGGCGTCTGGCGACTGCGACCTTACGGGTGTGCGCGTGAAGGCCAGCGACCTTCGTCGGGACGACGGGGCCGTTTTCTCCGCGACGAACGTGGCTTGCGATGTCGTGGGGTACGTTCGAACCGTCAACAAGCCACCGTACCTTGTCGGCTGCTGGAATGCCACAAACGCCGCGCCTGGCTATGTGCGGGCCACGACCAATGCCCCGACTGGATGGTGGCCAGACCCGATTCTCGACTTCCTTGATGGCGTGGACGTGTCTGGATCGGATACGCAGAGCTTCTGGATACGAGTGCATTGCCCAGAAAGCCAGCCCGCTGGGGTATACTCTGGTACGCTTGCCGTATCTGCCGACGGCGTGGCGCCATACTGCATTCCGTTTCGCATACGCGTGAACGACTTTGCCGTGCCCAGGAAGTCTCCACTGCCGGTGGCTATCGCTTTTTCGCCAAAGCCGAGCGCGGAATTTGCGACGCCGGAGGAGCAGGCCGTCAACGCCGGTCTTGTCGCGGATCCGGAATATCCCGGCAACCTCTGGCGCAGGCATGAAATCGCATGGGGTGACTTTCTGGCCGATTACTACATTACCATGGATGATCTTTATCATGACGGCGACATTCATTGGGATGTGCTTTGCCGCCTCAAGGCGCAAGGTCGTCTTGGGCTCTTCAACCTAGGCTACTGGAACTATTTCACCGGCGGTGCGGATGCCGAGTCCAGGTGGCGGGACTTGAAATTGCGGCAGCTAAAGGCGGCATATGCGAAGGCGAAGGCGCTTGGTATCTTGGACCATGCCTACGTCTATGGGTGTGACGAAATAGCAACGAACTGGTTCGGCAACATCCGCCGTTGCGTGGAGGTGCTTAAAAAGGAAATGCCCGGAGTGCCGATATCCACGACTGCATATGACCATGAGTTTGGCGTGGGCACGCCACTCGACGGAGTGGACTGGTTTACGCCGCTTACGCCGAAGTTCGATCTTCGGAAAGCGGCGAAGTCGCGAGCCGCCGGGCATCAAGTGTGGTGGTATATCTGCAGCGTGCCACATGCGCCGCAGGCGAACATGTTCATCGAATGTCCAGCGATCGAAGGCCGAATCCTCATGGGCGCAGAAACGGTGCGGATGCGTCCGGACGGTTTCCTGTACTACAAGATAACGCTATGGAATTCGCCGCGTTGCATTACATCTGGGCCGTTCACAGACTGGGAACCACGCAGCTGGACGCGCTTTCATGGAGATGGCAGCTGGACATGTGCAGGACCGGACGGCAGGCCGTTGCCCACCGTGCGGCTCGAGAACTTTCGAGATGGACTGGAGGACTATGCCTATGCCATGGAACTCGAGCGCAGGCTTGAGGACTGCGCGGTACGGGATGGAGCGTGGGCGACGCGCGCCCGTGAACTCCTTGCTGTGCCCCGCGATGTAATGGAGTCCATGTCCCAGTTTACCGGCGATCCCGCATCCGTATATCGCTGGCGCGACGGCATGGCAGACCTAATAGAAGGGCAATCCGGGGAAATGGCTGGGGCTCTATGAAGATGTGCGTGTTGGCGGTTGCCTCCGCTGTGATGGGTGCGTATGCCGCAGCGCCGCCGAAATGGATTTCGGGCGACAGTGCGAGTGCGGAAAAGCCTGCGCCGATTTTGTTTAAGGAGTTCGGTCTTGACGCCATGCCCACACAGGCCGTATTTTCCGTAGCAGTTGCTGGTTGGTGCGAGGTATATGTCAATGGCGGCAAGATTGGGACTGACGTGCTTTCGCCTGTTACATGTCAGCCTGACTCTCGCACTTCGAGACTTGACTTCAACGTGGCGTCGAGGATGAAGATCGGGACGAATACGCTTGAAGTTCTGCTAGGCAATGGCTGGCAGAACACATTCACCATTGACACATGGGGTTTCTGCAACGCGCCCTGGCGGGGCGGGCCGAAGATCAACGGCGAACTGAAGTGCGACGGCAAGACACTGTTCGTTACGGACGGCTCTTGGCGCGCATACGATTCGCCGATAGTCTTCAACGGACTTCGAAACGGCGAATGGTACGATGCTCGGCGAGAAGGGCAGCGCATCAATGAACGCCCTGCGACTGTGGAGAAGTATGCGCCTTGGGGATGTGTTAGCGCGGAGGATGCCGTTCCTTGCCGAGAAGGAGAAACATTTGAGTCCAAAAGCGTAGGCAAGACGCCATACGGGCACGACCTCTATGACTTTGGCGCGAACATTGCCGGATGGTGCGAGATCGATGTAGAAGGAGAGGCCGGTGCGAAAGTCACGCTTGACTACGACGAGGCGATCACAAGCCGCAACTGGCTTTTGGAGGACATCAAGGCGTACACGCGCGGATGCGGTGAGACGCGTCCTGTCCAGCATGACGAATATACGCTTGCCGGACGTCCTGGCGGCGAAAGATGGCACCCTCGCTTTACGTACCACGGCTTCCGCTATGTGGCGGCGATGCTGAAGGGAGACGTTCGCATAAAGTCCATAAAGGCGCGTTTCGTTCATTCGGGTTTTGCGCGCGCGGGTACGCTATCTACTTCCGACGCGACTTTCGCCGCGCTCCAGTCCGCGACGGAGCGGAGCTACCTCTCGAACTTCGTCGGCATCCCAACGGACTGTCCGCACCGCGAGAAGAACGGCTGGACGGGCGATGCGCAGCTCGCGATGGAAACGGGGCTTTGGAATTTTGACGCAAAAGATTCGTATGTCCATTTCTTGCGCATGATTATCGACGCGCAGCGTCCGAACGGCGCGCTGCCGTGCATCCTTCCCTGCACGCCTAAGTTCGGTTTTGGTTGGGGGTCGGGCCCCGCATGGGACGCAATTCTGTTCGAGATTCCCTGGCAGATATTTCGCTTCTACGGCGACAACGCTCCGGCGCGGGAGGCATATTCCGCGATGAAGCGGTATCTTGCTTTCGTGTCTGCAAAGGCGGACGGCGAAGGCCTATACGACTACGGCCTCGGAGACTGGTGCAGATGGCGGGAGGACAAGTGCGGCACGTCTGTGCGGCTTACCGACAGCGCATATGTCTACCAGTTCAATCGCCGCCTTGCGTTCTGGGCGGAACGTTTTGGCGAAATGGAATACGCGGCGGAACTGACAGCTGTCGCCGAGAGAATCAAGGCGAGGTTCAACGCGGCGTTCTACAAGGGAGAGGGCGTGTATGCGGAAGGGCGACTGACGGAACTCGCCGCGCCACTCTATTTCAAGGGGCTTTGCGCCGATGGCGAGGATACTATTGTCGCGCAAAAACTTGTCGAGGCCGTGCGCAAAGGCGGACATAAGGCCAACTTTGGGATTCTCGGCGCGAAGTGGGTCCCTCGTGTGCTTGCCGAATATGGTTATGCAAATGACGCTTTCAGGATGTTTGTCCAGCCGGAGATGCCTGGATGGGCGCATTGGCTCATGTTCGGTGATGGAACGCTACGTGAAAACTGGGATGACGTGGGCTCCCACAACCATATCATGTTCGGCGATCTCTCTGCATGGGCGTACGAATGCGCAGCGGGAATCGTACCTCTGGAGCCGGGCTTCAGGAAGGTTGCGTTTAGGCCGCATGTCCTTGACGGCGTAGAGTCGCTTACCGTTACGCATAAGACACCTTTTGGAGAGATACGTGCCGGCTGGAAAACCGTCAATGGTAAGCCGGTATTCTTCTATCATGTTCCCGAAGGAATAAAAGTAGTAGTTCAAACGGAGAATAGACGATGACGACGAACAGAAGAGAGTTCTTGCGTGGAATGGCGGCGATCGCGGGCGTTGCGGCGGGAGGATGCGCGTGTCCGTTTGGCGGATATGGCAGACCTAGGCTTGCAACGCAATTGTACTCGATCCACAAGATATTCTGGAAGAATCCGGAACGGTGCCTTGCGGAGCTGAGGGCGGCGGGGTACGAGGGCGTGGAGTTCGCAGGCTACGGCGGGCATACGGCAAATGAGATACGGAAGTACCTCTCCGATTCCGGAATGGTCGGCATGGGAACG
>Ga0310786_10008182_pt1 | contig 13477 bp, 8 predicted proteins | sample AusTroGonzalo_MG_FD_203881 | JGI IMG/M metagenome (GOLD analysis project Ga0310786, IMG submission 203881) | Bovine rumen microbial communities from tropical cattle in Woodstock, Queensland, Australia - Gonzalo_03 (v2) (version 2) | ecosystem: Host-associated > Mammals > Digestive system >... | reverse complement strand
TTATTACGCTGATGAGCAATAATGGCAGAATATACTCGCGGTCAGGCAGTTCGCCCGTCATTGCCGACGATAGAATCAGCGCCGGACAAGTCATATTAATTACTAACCTCGATAGTTGTCTGTCAAAGTCGCCTCCCAAATATCCCAATTTACCAGCCCCGTATCCCACGAGCACAATGGCAAACAAAGTCATCATCACTACAAACATGGCAGCAAAGGTACACCTTTTTTATATAACGAAACGAATAAAATCGGTAAAATACCTAAAAAGCATGAATTACTTAACTCAAAACAATAGCATGTTACCATAGTTAGTATTTATCCTAATACTAACTACCCTTTAATGTTATATTATAGTTTCCTTCAAATTGAATAATAAGGCGTTTTCTGTGTCAGGAAATAAAGTTTTCTAAGGCAAGATACGGTGTTTTTTATAATTTATAGGTTTAGAGAAGTTTGCTATCATCTACCACCTTGTTACCACCACCCTTGGAAGTCCCTGTTTATAGGCTTTTCAAGGGTGGTGGCAGCAAAAATAAATTAATTACAAATCAACTAACTAACCAATATTTATGAATCAATCTTTCTTCTCTATCCTGATGGCGAAGCCGCCGCTGGAGGCTAAGTTGATATGGAGCGAACTGGTGGAGCTGACATCCTGCTGCAGGATGGTCATCGGGTAGGGATTGGTGCGGTAGTCGGCACCAGGACCATCCTGATAGATGATAGCCCGGTAGGCGGTGTTGGCATCGAGGAAATCCAGAGGGATGGTCAGGGTGCGTGCCTCGTTATCGGTGGCACCGCCCACGAACCAGCGATTACGATCACGGTCCTTACGTGCCATCACCAGATAGCGACCTATCTGAGCATCGATGACCTTCGATACTGCCCAGTTGGTGGGACACGACTCGATGAAGCTCAAGGCGGGCTGGTGCTCATAGTTCTCAATCTCGTCGGCAGCCATCTGCCAGGGGGTATAGAGTAGCACATAGAGCGACAGCTGCTTGGCCAGCGTGGATTGCGGATGGGTGGCTGGTACGGCCTTGTTGGCGAAGTTGAAGATTCCCGGTGTGTAGTCCATCGGCCCAGCCAAGCCGCGTGTGAAGGGCAGTAGCACTTCGTGGTAGGGAGGATTGCCACCATCCTGGCTCCAGGCATTGTACTCCTGACCGCGCATATCCTCGGTGGCCACCAGGTTGGGATAGGTGCGGCGCAGCCCGGTGGGCATGGCGCCCTCGTGGTTTACTACCATCAGGTGGTATTTGGCTGCCGTTTCAACGACCTTGCGGTAGTGGCGGATGCCGTACTGCGAGTGCTGCGTCTCCTTGCCGTCGAGCATCATGTTGACATAGCCGGTCTTCACACTATTGATACCCAGGCGCTGGTAGAGGGCGAAAGCTGCGTCGAGTTGCTGCTCATAGTTGGTGGCCGAACCGCCCGTCTCGTTATGGGCGATGAGGCGAACGCCTTTCGAGGCGGCATAGCGACAGAGACCCTCCAGATCGTAATCGGGGTAGGGCTTGGTAAACTTGAAGTGATCGCCGATGCGCGTCCAGTCGCCATCCCAACCCTCGTTCCAGCCTTCTATCAGTACGCCCTTGAAACCGTGTTGTGCGGCAAAGTCAATATAGCGGCGTGTCATCTCCGTGGTGGCTCCGTGCTTGGGCCCTTGTGCCCAGGTGTAGTCGTTCATGTGCATGCCCCACCAGATACCGATGTAACGGCCTGTGTCGAGCCACGAGGTGTCAATCCGACAGGGCTCGTTGAGGTTGAGGATGAGGCGCGAGACGATGAGGTCACCAGGCTTAGACCCCACGATAATAGTTCGCCAAGGCGACACAAAGGGGGCCTGGGCATAGACCTTGACGCCCGACTGCCAGGGGGTGAGTGCTGTCATCAGCTTAGTGCCGCGAGGTGTCAGGTTCAGACTGGCATAGTCGGTGAGGTTGGCCTCGTGGATGGCCAAGTAGAGGTCGGGCTTAGCCTCGATGGTGACTGGAGTCGAGACGGTGTCCTTGCGGCTGACGGGCTCCTTGGTGTACAGCGCCTCGTAGTACATGGTACCATTGGTAGGTTGCGACCACATCTGTGCATCCCAAGGCAGATTGAACTCTGTGAGCTCGTCCATAATCTCAAACTGCTTGAGATGGTGCTGTTGGGGAAACTCGTAGCGGAAGCCGATGCCATCGTCAAACACGCGGAACACCACGTTGAGCAGGCGCTTCAGCCCGTCCTTCTCCTGCAGGCGCAGGCGCAACTCGTTATAGTGGTTGCGCACAAAGCGCTCCTCGCCCCATGGCTGCTCCCATGTCTCGTCCTTCGCGTCGCGCTGGAAACCAACAATGCGGAAATGGCCGTTGAGCAGCCCTTGACTCAGTTGGAAACCAAGGTTAGAGGGGGTGATGATTGGCTCGCAGCCACGCGACAGCTGGTAGTAGGCATGTCCCTGCCTTACGCCTGCAGAAAGCGTGAGCCTGCCATCAGGCGAACTGACAGTCTCGACCGATTTGGCTGTAGCTGAGAGCGAGAGGATGGTGATAAGTAATAGGATCGTTTTCTTCATAATCATTCGAGTGTTTTGATGATTTCCTCAGCCTTCGCAGGTTGCATGGCTGCCAAGAATGCGTAGGCCTTGGCTACCTGAGCATCGTTCGGCTTCGACTTGCGGAGCTGATACCAGCGCTGGATGAGCGCCAGATGGTCCTCCGTACAGTTGACGCCCGAGAACGTTTGAAGCAGGGTGAGGTATTGATATTTGTATTGTGTGGTTGGCTCGATGGTAGTGCCCTCGCCATAATCGTTCCAGGTGCTCACCTGCAACCAGTTGAGACCTGCACTCTTTGCTGCCTCTAACTGTCGTTTGAACAAGGCGCCATTCTCCCTGTCGTAGGTGGTATAGCCGTTGCCTTGGCCGAACTGCTTATAGACATCCCAGAACCCAGGCATGGCACCACCGATGGTCCATCCCTGATACTTACTGTAGTCGGGGGTAGGATTGACCCACAGGAACTCGCCTGCAGGAGTACCGAAATTGCTGGTATGACCATTGAGCACCACTACCTCGACATCGCCTAAGGGATTGGTGATATACTGCCAGTTAGCCGCACCTGTCACGCGGGCTGGTCCGAACATCAGCAGCACGGGCTTATTATTGTGCTTGGCATAACTATCCTTGTTCATATAGTTACTCTTGATAAACCGCATGTCGGTACGGCCTTGGTCCTTGGCGTCGTCGGTCTGAGGGAACACACCTGTGGCAAGGGCAGTTTGCTCGTCGTAGCAGAGGACGAACTCCATGCCTGCCTTGGTGATGGCGCTGACCATTTTCTTGGTGTTGGCAGCGATGGAGCCGAAGTCGTTCTTGCCCGATTCACCCATGTAGTCGATGATGACACCATCCAGTCCGGCGTATTTCATCAGCAGACACTGGTAGTCGAGTATGGCCTCATCGTCGGAGGCGTAGGCACCCGTCAGTGGCTCGTAGTGACTCGCCAGATTGCTCTTGTCGCTCTTCAGGGCGTTGGCGCTCATCGTCCAGTGGTTCCACACACCAGAGGCAGTAGGCTTGACAAACCAAGGCATGTAGTGGGCATAGAGCTTCATGGAGATGGTTTTTGCAGGCTGGATAGGGGTGCTAGGCGCCTCATCCACGATGATTGGTGGCGTGGGCGATGGTTCGGGCTCGTCGCTGCTACCATTGCCCCCACATGCCGCCCAGAGGCTGCAGACGGAGAGTAGTATCGTATATGAAAACATGTTCTTCTTCATATTAATATCCAGGGTTCTGAACCAGATTGGGGTTCTTTTCCATTTCTACACGAGGGATGGGGAAGAGGCCTGTGTGGTGATCGGTTGGGTCTTCCTCTTTGTTCCACCATGACTTGAAGAAGGTTCCGAAGCGGATGTTCACATTGCGACGTAGACCCTCGAAAACGAACTCATGTTTCCACTCGTTGTCGATGGCATCGAGCGACAGACTGGTGAGTCCCTCAACATTGGCACGGGCGCGCACCCTGTTGATATAGCTCAGAGCGGTCTGTGTGTCGCCCAGACGGAAGTAGCACTCGGCCTGCATCATCAGAATCTCGGCATAGCGCATCAGCACCCAGTCGTTGTCGCGCTCCCACTGGTCGTTCACGCTCCACTCATACTTGTCAAGACGTACGCCTTCGTTCTGCTTGGCATTGGTGAAGTTCTCGATATCCTCGGTATAGTTCAGGGGTTCGCCATTCTCCATCAGCACGTTGCTGCCATCCTTGGCGCTTTTCTGCTGACCGATCATCAGACAGTTGCGACGCACATCACCCTCTTCGAACGACGAGTAGAGGCCTGGCTGACCACAGATACCATTGCCGCTCCACTGCCAGTTGCCATCAGGCGAGAAAGCGTACTTCTGGTTATAGTGGTACGACATAGAAGCCAAATAGTTGCCTATGGTGCCCTGTGCGTGGTCGTACTGGATGGCAAAGATAATCTCCTTCGACTTCTCGTTCTCGATATAGAAATTGGCCTTGTAGGTGCCTTCGAGGGTATAGCCCTGCACCTTCTCACAGGCGTTCAGACAGTCCTGCCAACGGGCCTGACCTGTATAGACCTCGGCATTGAGATACAGGCGGGCCAGCAGCGTGTTGGCTACATTCTGGGTGAAGCGGCCGTAGATGATGCCCGAAGGCAGCGAGGGCAGTACCTCCTTCAACTCGCTTTCAACAAAGTTGAAGACCTCCTGACGCGAAGCGTTCTTGGGCAGCTCGCTGGTGTTGAAGTCCTTCATGATGGGCACATTGCCGAAGTTGTCGAGCAGATTATAGTAATAGTAAGCGCGTAGACCTCTGAGCTCGGCCTCGGCCGATTTCTTGGCAGCTGCAGGAATCTCTGTCTGATCGACCTGACTCAATACGGCATTGATCTTAGAGATGCCTACGAAGTTGTAGCGCCAGATGGAGGTGACACCATCATTATCGGACGTCCAGGTGTGGAACTGCAGTTCCTGATAGCGACCACCATCGTACCAGTCGGAACCACGGGTGGGGATACAAGCCTCGTCGCTGGCGCATTCGGCTGTGAAGAATACGTATTCGCAGGTAGGATAGCAGTTGATGCCATTGCCCTCGTCGGTACCAGAGCCATAGCCGCGCAGGGTTGCGTAGGCACTGTTGACAAACGACTCGGCCAGAATAGAACTCTTGTCGCCCTTGAAATCATCTATCGTCAGTTTGTCGTACAGATGCTCGTCAAGGTTTGTACATGCACTCAGTGCAAAAGCCGATGCACAAAGTGCAGAAATAATATATCTTGCTTTCATAATTGTTTTGAATCTTTATTTGTTTCATGTTAGAAGCTTACGTTCACACCAACAGAGACGGTACGTGGACGAGGATAAGAATTGAACTTATCGATACCTGGGTCGTTGAGTACATTGTCTGGAATCTGTACTTCGGGGTCAAGCCCTTTGTAACCAGTCAGGCAGAACAGATTCTCGCCAGTGACAAAAAGGCGCAGCCGACTGAGCCCTAATGCCTTAGGATTGGGCATCGTGTAGCCGAGGGTGATGCTCTGCAAGCGGAAGAAAGAACCGTTCTCGATAAAGTAATCAGAGTATTTGGGGGCCTCTGTAATACCGCTGGTCATGCAGTCGTCGAGCACGTTCTGTGAGGGGAAACGGTTGGGGTCGAACAGTACCATGCGGGTGGCATTGAGAATTTTCTGACCGAACATGCCATAGCCGGCAACCGACAGGTCGAAGTTTCGGTAGGCCACATTGATGGCCAAGCCAACGTTCCACTTGGGCTGAGCTGATCCCAGATATTCATTGATAGGATTACCATCGGCATCTGTGTTCAGAATGTAGTGGCCGTCGGCATCGATACCTAAACACTTGGGACCCCAGAAAGCGCCTGCAGGGTAGCCCTCGCGTATGGTCTGGGCATACATGTTCGACATGCCGCTCAAGCCATGGAGTGAACCAGCCTGAAGTCCTACAGCCTCATACTGGTCGTTAGAAAGTTTGGTAATCTCCTGCTTGTTGTACGATGCTGATGCATTGACGTCGATTGTCCAGTCCTTGGTGCGGATCACGTTATAGCCGAGGGTCAGCTCGAAACCTTTGTTCTCCATGTCGCCTACGTTGGCAAGCATAGTGCCGTAAGGGTATGGTGGCTGGGGTACAGGGTAGGTCCACAGCAGGTCGCTGGTCTTCTTGTAATACAGCTCCAGACTACCATGCAGCTTGTTGAACATGGCGAAGTCGATACCGATATTCCACTGGGCTGTTTCCTCCCACTTCAGGTCGGGATTTGGGTTCTGGTTTTGGGCGTAGGTGTTCTTCCACAGCCCGGTAGTCGCATTCTTGGTGATACCGGCAATGCCGATGGTGGCCAGCGACTTGTATTCGCCGATACCATCCTGGTTACCAGTGATACCAAAGCCTGCGCGGAGTTTCAGATTGTCGAGCCACGACTTGCTGCTCTCCATGAACGGCTCGTTGCTGATGCGCCATGCCAGTGAAACAGATGGGAAGGTACCCCACTTGTGGTTATCTCCGAATCGTGAGCTACCATCGCGACGCAGGGTGGCTGTCAGCATGTATTTGTTGTCGAGGGTATAGTTCACACGTCCGAAGAACGAGATCAGGGTTGCCTCGCCTTTGTAACTATAGACATCCCCCTGCTTGTAATCAGTACCTGCTGCCAGGTTGTTATACAGGAAGGCATCGGTATCAAAGCCGGAACGGGTAGAACCGAATCCTTCGTAGATATTATTCAGATAGGAATAACCTGCCATCAGGTTGAGGTGATGGATGTCTGCAAACTGTTTGCCGTAAGTCAGATAGGTCTCCAACTGCTTGTTGGTATAGTCGGCATAGGTGCGCTGTCCCCAGCCGTTCATGCTCTGTCCTTCCAATCGGGCATAGGTAGGCTTGTAGATGCCTCCCTTTGTGGAATTCTGTTCGTACGAGCCGTTAACGGTGTACTTCAAACCATCGATAATGTCGAGCTCGGCTTTGAGGTAGGCGAGGAAACGATGACGCTTCTGGTCGTCACTGCGATTGCTGTTCAGCTCTACAGGATTCTCTGTGTTCAGACCTGCCAGCTGTGCAAACGAACCGTCAGGATTATGGACGGGGAAGGTGGGGTTGACATTGGTCATGCGTTCAAAGATACGTGTGTCGATGGGGTGCCAGCTGTCGAAGTTGGCATTGATGCCTTCGTCCAGACGCAGACGCCCCTGCCAACCAATCTGATAGGCTGTCAGTGAGCCAGCCAAACGGTTCATGTTGCTACGCTCAATGACACCCTGATTGTTGTTATAGGTGACTGACGCACGATAGCCGCTCTGTTTCTTCGAGTTGCTGAAAGAGATATTATGCGAGTGGGAGATAGCTGTGCGGATCAGCTCGTCCTGATAATCCACATCGGCACCAAAATCGTTGGCATTGAGTACGTTGTTGCTACGGACATAACTGCGCCACTGATTGGCTGAGAGCAAATCGAGCTTGGATGCTGCCTGTGCAAAGGCAACATAGCCGTTGTACTGAATAGAGCTCTGTTCTACATCACCGCCCTGACGATTGGTGGTGACGATGATGACACCATTGGCACCACGGCTACCATAGATGGCTGCGGCTGAGGCATCCTTCAGAATATCCATCGATACAATTTCTGTAGGCTGAACCGAGTTGATATCGGCACCAGCAATACCATCGATGACAACCAGTGGACCGTTGGAGGCAGAGAGTGAGGTACCACCACGTAGGCGGATGCTGGCACCAGCCTCAGGCGCACCTGACGACTGTACGATGCTCAGACCTGCCACCTTACCTTGCAGCAGCTGCTCTGTTGAGGTGATGACGCCTTGTTTCATATCCTTGGCACTGACCGATGCGATAGAACCCGTCAGGTCGCTTTTGCGCATGGTACCATAACCGATACCTACGACGATGGTCTCATCAAGAACTTTGGCATCCTCCTGCAGAACAATCTGCATGTTCTGTGCAGCCTTGACCTGCTGAGTGAGATAGCCTACGTATGAGATTTCGAGCGTGCTGCTTTTGGCGCAGTTGATGGAGAATTGGCCTTCGGCATTGGTGATGACGCCAGCTGCCGACTGTCCTACCACTCTGATGGTGGCACCAATGAGGGGCTCTTGATTGTTGTCAACGACTTTGCCGTTGACCGTTATATTCTGTGCTTTTGCACTGTGGCAGACCATTAATAAGGCTGTCACAATCATAAATAGATATCGTTTCATATGATTCTCTTTTTTTTGCAATTAATCCTCTGTGGGCACTTGTATGATTCTCTTTTCTACAGGTGTTCCGTCTTCTTTCTGTATCTCAATCTCGATTTCTGAAGCAGTTGTGCCGCTCAGCTCATCAGTCAGGTTCAGGGTAACTGTTCGTTTGTCACGAACACCTGGAATCTCACCAGTCAGTGTCTTGCTGCCTGCTTTGATGATATACTTCAATTCGCCAGCATTGCGCTCATTGTACTGTCGGGTCAGTGTGATAATGTCTTTTGGCGTGAACTTGGTGGGGAAGATACCGAATACAGGATCGGGATAGGGAACGGCAGCGCCAGCCTTCTGGCTTTTGTCACCACTATTGGGTCCCCAATCAGGATTACCTTCACCGTTGGGCTGAACCTTGACTACGAGGTAGCAGATATTCTCCAGTTCATAAGCAGAACGGGTGTCGGCATCAGCCAGAATGGTGGTGAGAATCTCATCGCCATCACCTGGGTTGGTGGCGAAATAATCGCCTGGAACACCGATATTCCATACCCAGTAACCATTGGTCAACTGCTTTACTTTTACTTTCTCCAAGCACTTGGGACGCCAGGTGTTCAGCTGCTGCTGAACCTCCCAGTCGTTCAGACCTGCATGGGTACCGAACTGGATGAAATCGGCATCCTGAGCCACCTCGTTCATGGTGCGTCCGCCAATAGTAAACAGATCGCCATTGAAAACAACTGTCAATGGGTCGTTCAGGGTGAAGAGCTCCTTGAAGCCCTGAGCCTTGATGCCGCTATAGAATTTGACGTCTTTGCCTGATTCTGCGAAGTCGGCCCACTCAGAACGAGAGTCTGGGGCCTGGAATACATCACTTTCTTCGCTTCCATCCTTTGTTTTCAGTCGGCACCAGAATCCTGGCCAGTCGGCTGTCTGGCAATAGTCGTACACTTCTTGCTCGCTCATGCTCGATGCACCGCTTGAGAAGTATTTGGTGGGTACCATTGTCATTGTATAGATATTGTCGCCCTGATAGGTCAGCTTTGCAAAGTCGGATGAGTTCTCCCAGTTGCCGGCATCGGGCTCTGAGGGATTCCAACACCAGAGATAGAGGTCGACACCTTCTTTAAAGCCGGCATCGTTCATGTCGAAATAGAAGGTTACTTCTTCGTCAACCGAGAAAACGGCTGGTACAGTCCACATTCTCTGAGGTCCGCCGTGGTCTATTGTCTGTGCTGTTCCTGCCATTGATATAAGCAGAAAAGCTGTTAACAGCATGATATTTTTGATGCAATTCTTTTTCATAATAGCATGATTGTTTTATTCAATGGGTGATAGTGAGTATTTATAGGATAGGAAAGCTTTGCCTTCTGAAGTGCGAGATAACTGGAAACCCAGTTCAGAAGTGGCACCAGGTGTGCTGGTAACGGTCAACTTTACGCTTCCTTCACTGCCTTTAAGCAGTAGCTGGGTTGCCTCGCCTGTTGATTTTACATAATTGTTATCTAACTCCCATGTGCCTGTGATAGGAAGTAGCTTGGGTGCATTTCCTGTTACGGAAAACTGTCCACCTTCTGACAGGTTGATACAGAAGGTGTCGAAACCAAGCAGATTTGTCAGCGTCATCTCGTTGCCGCTTGTCTCATCTACTTGCGTGATGGAGTTGAGCATCCAGTTGCCACCAACCTTCTCTGTGAGCTTGATGGGGTCTACATAGGAGCCGTCTTCCGTGGTGCTGCATGACGTCAACACCAGCATCGGTAGCGTTGCTACTGTTAAGGCGAAAGCCCTGATTAATCTTTTTTCTGTTCTCATTTCTTTTAAGTTTTTAGAGTGAATGAACTTAGTTTAAAATTGTCGGTGCAAAATTACGACAAATGAGAACTGAAGGTATTAAATATTATGGATTGTATTAAGAAAATTAGAGGTTGTAAAAATCTAAGTAACTAAAAATGAGCTACTTAATATTTTTGTAATATTGGATTTGTATTAAAGAAATATGGGGTTAAATGGCCATGATTCGTTGTTCAAACTCCTCATTATCCACGATAGATTTGTTTTTTACACGGGTTTTGTAGGTGTTGATGGTGTGAACAGAGTAGTCGAGGAAACTGGCAATGCTATCACTGTCGGTGATACCAAGACGCATTAATGCAAAGATGCGCATCTCGGTAGTAAGTGACTTGTCGTTGTCGGGCATCTTCTGGTCTTTCTCATCGAAGAGCTTGTTATACTCACTTACAAAATGAGGGAATAGTTTAAGGAAGGTTTCATCAAAACCATTGAACATGTTTTTGCGGTCAGCCATCAACTCTGATTCCTTCAGTGATGTCTGTAGGTTTTCATATTGTCGGGTGACAATCTTGCGATCTAAGGTTTTATAGAGTTTTTCCACCTTATTAATATATTGGGCATTGATATAGAAGGTCTTGCCGATATATTCATTCTTGATAGCATTAGCTTCCGAGAGCTGGGCATTGGTCTGCTGGAGTTCTGTGTTCCTCTCAACAATGGTCTTACGGGCCTCTTTGAGTTTCTTAATCTGTTTCCAGATAATGTAGGTGGCAATGAGCAGGCAGACAACGGCCAGTAGCGCTACGATGAGAGCTGTTGTGATGGCATTCCGTTCGTTCTTGATAATGTTGTATCTGTCTTGCTCGATAATCGGCAGGATATTACCTATCTGAATCTTTCTCTGACGAGCGTCATAGAAGTTGGCATCATTCATCGACTCCTGAACGAAGCGGGTGGCACGTTCGATATCTCCGTCTTCGTAAAGCATCTCGGCTAATACGCAAAGGGCTGTGGTCTCCTTGGTGGCGGTCTCGTTATCGTAGATAGCGGCCTGAGCCAGATAGTCCTTGGCTGCTTCGCGTTCTTTCTGTGAGATACTGATCCAACCCAGGCAGGAGGTCACGATGGCTTTGATATGGGGATCGAGGAGGGAGTCCTTCTGTAGTGTTTTAAAGGTCCCTATACTTTGCTCATAATGGTACTCCTTCATCTGTCTCATGGCTACAGCATAGAGCCAGTCGGACGATTGCGGTGTGAGATATCTCAGCAAGGAGTCGGTGTATATGCCTCCTTGGGTGACATATTTCTTCTGATAGGGCATGGAGTGGTTGTAGTCGGCCATATCGTAATTCAGGCGACTTGCCATCCAGAAGAACTTCTTGCGATAATCGGTTGAAGCCCCCTTGATATCAATACTCTCGAGTGTTTCGAAAGCTTCCTTGTACAGACCTGCCGACGACAGACAGAATGCCACTGCGCATTTTGCCTCGATGATATAATCCTTCTTTCTCAGGGCAATAGCGGTTTCTAGACTCTTTCGTGCATAGAGATGTGCTGAATCGTATTTATACGACTTGTATTCGTCGTATAATTGGTGATAGAGTTGATATAGAGAGAGCGTATTGCTGACATCTGCTAGTTGCTGACGGATGTCGGCAATACGAGTCTCTTTTGCTTTTACATAATCTGCCTTATGTTCAAGACTATTTTCCAACCTCTGGATGACGTTTGAATGTTGGGTTGCCGACCAGCTATTGGGGCAACCAAGGAACAGAAGGATGAAAAACAGTATATGGCGCATCACGTTTTGATTACATATAACCTAACCAGCGTAGGATATCATTGAGGTTTGCCACGACCATCAGGAGTATCAGGAGACCGAAGCCGAAGTACTCGGCGCGGATCATGAATGTCTCTGAGGGCTTGCGGCGTGTAATCATCTCATAAATCAGGAACAATACATGGCCGCCGTCAAGAGCGGGGATAGGCAGAATGTTCATGAAGGCCAAAATAATAGAGAGGAACGCTGTCATCTTCCAGAAAAGATACCAGTCCCATACTGGAGGGAAGAGGCTGCCAATAGCTCCGAAACCGCCAATTGATTTGGCACCATCGGCGGTGAAGACATACTTCATGTCGCCAACATAGCCTGCCAGCACATTCCAGCCGTACTTGATGCCAGCGGGGATGCTCTCTAAGAAACCATATTCACGGGTGTAGGGCTCGTAAAGACCAGCCAGACTCTTAACGAAGAAGCCGAGCTTCAACTCTGATGTAAGTGTGACTGTAGCAGTGTCTCTTGCTTCGTTACGTTCATAAACGATAGTTGCAGTGCGCACCTTCATACTATCGGCCTGTGTCTTGGCTGCAGCCATCATGTCCTCGAGAATACCAAGTTGATCAGTAAATTCGTTATAGCTGTCGATAGGTGTATCGTTGATGGCTATAATCTTGTCACCTTTCTGTAATCCCATAGAGGCTGCGGGGGAGTCGGCCATCACACTGTCAACCTCAGCGGGAACGAGCGGACGCACAAACGAAGGCTCTGCCTTCATCATACCCAGCAGGTTGATGTCGCCAGGCAGGCTCAGGCTCATCTGTTGGCCGTCGCGAACTAAGTCGACACGCTTGGCTTCTGAGAGGTCGCGATAGAGGTCTGCTGAGAAGTCCTTGAAGGTGCCTTTGTCGGTGCCAAGGAGGATATCACCATCTTGGAAACCTAATGCTTTAGCCTCGGCATTGAACTTCATACCTAGAGTCATATCCTTGACTGGGATATAGGTGTCGCCCCAGTAGAAAAGAATCATTGAGTAGATGAACAAGGCCAGTAGGAAGTTAACAAGTACACCGCCAATCATGACCAGTAGTCGCTGCCAGGCTGGTTTGGCACGGAATTCCCAAGACTGTACGGGCTGCTTCATCTGATCGGTATCAAAACTTTCGTCGATCATACCGGCAATCTTACAGTAGCCGCCCAAAGGCAACCAACCCATACCGTATTGCGTAGTGCTGTTCTTGGGCTTCCATTTAAAGATAGAACCGTCCCACTTCCAGATGCTAGGGTCGAAGAAAAGATAGAACTTATCGACACGGATGCCAAAAAGCTTGGCAAAGAAGAAATGACCGCCCTCATGGAGCAGTACTAAAAGTCCTATTGCCAGCATGAACTGCAATAGACGAATCAGAAATATATCCATAATCCTTTTACCTTATTCTTATTATTACTTATTCATTAGTTCGGTTGCAATACGGCGAGCCTCGGCATCGGTGGCTATGTACGTTTCGTAAGATGGATTCTTATCAAACGTAGCACGCTGCATGGTCTCGGCTATGATGTCGCCCATCTGCAGGAAACCGCACTTGTCTTCCAAAAAGCCGCGGTTCACGATTTCGTTTGCGGCGTTCACGATACAAGGCATGTTACCGCCCTTGTTGATAGCCTCGAAGGCGAGAGCCA
>Ga0310786_10008180_pt1 | contig 13479 bp, 12 predicted proteins | sample AusTroGonzalo_MG_FD_203881 | JGI IMG/M metagenome (GOLD analysis project Ga0310786, IMG submission 203881) | Bovine rumen microbial communities from tropical cattle in Woodstock, Queensland, Australia - Gonzalo_03 (v2) (version 2) | ecosystem: Host-associated > Mammals > Digestive system >... | reverse complement strand
TCACGCGCCGGCTTCGCGCCGGGAGCGTCGAGACGCAGCGGCTGATGGGGCGCATCCTCAGCCAGTTCGACGAGGCCATCTCCGGCTCGCGCATCATCAAGGCTTTCGGCGCAGCGAAGCAGGTGGATGGTGCGTTCGAACAGGTGAACGAGGAGCATCGCCGCATTTCCCGCCAGGTATTCAACCGGCAGGAGCTGGCGTCGCCCACTTCAGAATTCCTCGGCATCTCCATCGCGGCGGCCGTGCTGTTCTTCGGGGGCTGGCTCAACATGCGCGGACAGCTCGGAATGACCTGGCCGCAATTTATCGTCTACATCATGTTCTACTGGAAGGTGCTCGAGCCCGCCAAGGCCATCGCCAACCAGTATGCGGCCGTGCAGAAAGGCCTTGTGTCGGCCGACCGCATCTTCGATATCCTCGACACGCCCTCGGCCATCCCCGACGGGACGGAACCGGTGCAGTCGTTCTGCAACGAGGTGGTCTTCGACCGTGTGGATTTCTCGTACGGCGGTGAGCCGGTGCTCCGGGACATCTGCCTGACCGTTCCGAAAGGAAAGACCGTTGCCGTGGTCGGTCCCTCGGGCGCCGGTAAGTCCACGATGGCCGACCTGCTGCCGCGGTTCCATGACGTGACGCGCGGTTGTATCCTGCTCGACGGAACCGACATCCGCCAGTTCCGCCTCGGCGACCTCGTTTCGCTGATGGGCATCGTGACACAGGAATCCATCCTTTTCAACGACACGGTTCACAACAACATCGCCTTCGGCATGCCCGATGCCACCCGGGAACAGGTGGCCGAGGCAGCCCGCATCGCGAATGCGGATGCCTTCATCAACCAGCTGCCGCAGGGATATGATACCAATATCGGCGACCGCGGCGCAAAACTTTCCGGCGGACAGCGGCAGCGCATTGCCATTGCCCGTGCCGTGCTCAAGAACCCGCCGCTGCTGATCCTTGACGAAGCGACCTCCGCCCTCGACACTGAGAGTGAACGGCTTGTGCAGGATGCACTTACGCGCCTGATGGGCGGCCGTACCTCCCTGGTCATCGCCCACCGGCTCTCGACCATCCGCCACGCAGACCTGATCGTCGTCCTTCAGGACGGCCGCATCGTCGAGCGGGGCACGCACGAAGATTTGGTTGCAAATCACGGGCTTTATTCGCATCTTTGCAAATTGCAGGCTTTTTCATAAATAACCCTTATGGCAAAGAAACCCTCAAGAAAGAAATCGCTGAATGTCCTCCTGGAAAACAGTTTCAAGAAGAACTGGGACCGTCCGGCTCTCTCGAACTACAAGCAGGAAACGTTATATTATAAAGATGTCGCCCGCAAAATAGCGGAACTCCACCTCTTCTTCGAGGCGTGCGGCATCAAACCCGGTGACCGCATTGCCGTGTGTTCTAGAAACCAGGTGAACTGGGCCGTATCGTATCTGGCCGCAATGACCTACGGCGCCGTCGTGGTGCCGATTCTCCACGAATTCCAGCCCTCGAACATCGCCCATCTGGTGACCCACTGCGAGGCGCGTATCCTGTTCGTCGGCGACGCCATCTGGCCCAAACTGGCGGAATTGGAGATGCCGGGCGTGGAGGTGATTGTCACCCTGACCGATTTCAAGGTCGTCCGTTCCCTGAATCCCGATGCGGCCATGCTGCTGGAGAACATTGCGGAGCGACTGTACGCGCGCTATCCGGGCGGATATGACAAGGAGAACCTGGCCTATTTCGTCGACCAGCCCGACGAGCTCGCGCTGATCAGCTATACGTCAGGCACTTCGGGCTTCTCGAAAGGTGTGATGATCCCGTACCGTGCGCTGGTTTCGAACATTCAGTTCGCCTGCGAGGCCGAGCCCCACATGGACTGCAATTCCCGGATGGTCTCGATGCTTCCGAGTGCGCACATGTACGGTATGATCTTCGAATTCCTGTTTGAGATGACCCTTGGTGCGCACGTCTTCTTCCTCACGCGCCTGCCGAGCCCGAACATCATCCTGGAAGCGATGTCGACGGTCAAGCCCGACACGATCATCTCGGTGCCGCTGGTGATCGAGAAGATCTACAAAAGCAAACTGCTGCCATTCATCAGCAAGGGCCGCATCAAGCTGATGCTCAACCTTCCGGTGATTGACAAGGTCGTCAAGAACAAGATCCGCGACAGCCTGGTGCAGGCCTTCGGCGGCAAGTTCGGCGAGGTGATCATCGGCGGCGCGCCGTTCAACCGCGAAGCCGAGGCGTTCTTCAAGCGCATCAACTTCCCGTTCACCATCGGTTACGGCATGACGGAGTGCGCCCCCATCATCACCTATGTCCACTGGAACAAGACCAAGCTCTATTCCTGCGGCAAGGCGGCCCCCCGCATGAAGATCAAGATCGATTCCGACGACCCGAAGAAGATTCCGGGCGAGGTGCTGGTCAAGGGCGATAATGTGTTCCTGGGCTACTACAAGAACGAACTGGCCACCCGCGAGGCGTTCGTTGACGGATGGTTCCGTACGGGTGACATGGGCGTCATCGACAGCGATGGCTACCTCTACCTGAAAGGCCGTTGCAAGAGCATGATCCTCGGCCCCTCGGGCCAGAACATCTATCCCGAGGAGATCGAGAGCATCCTGAACAACATGCCGTACGTCCTGGAATCGCTCGTCATTGAGGATGAGTACAAGCTGGTCGCGCTCATCTACCCCGATTTTGAGCAGGCGCAGGAAGATGGCCTGGACCGCGAGCAATTGCAGGATAAGCTGACCGAGGGCATGGAGCTGGCGAACCTGGAGCTCGATCAGTACTGCAAGATCCACCACGTGGAAATCGTAGACCAGGAGTTCGAAAAGACGCCGAAGCGCAGCATCAAGCGCTATCTGTACCAAAGAGACAATAATCAGTAATGGATAAGGAGAAAAAGAACCGCCAGTTCGACCGGAGCTATCTGGATATGGCTTCCGTGTGGGCGAAGAATTCCTATTGCACCCGTCGTCAGGTGGGTGCCATCCTGGTCAAGGACCGGATGATCATTTCGGACGGCTACAACGGTACGCCCTCTGGCTTCGAGAACGTTTGTGAGGACGAAAACGGGGTGACCAAGCCCTACGTCCTGCACGCCGAAGCAAATGCCATCACGAAAGTGGCCAGGAGCCATAACAGCAGCCTGGGCGCTACGCTTTACATCACGGATTCTCCGTGCATGGAATGTGCGAAACTCATTATCCAGGCGGGCATCACGCGCGTCGTTTACGAACGAGAATACCGGATTACCGACGGAATCGACTTGTTGCGCCGTGCGGGCATCGAGGTGGTCAAATTCGAATAGGCTATGGAAGAGAAAACGAGAAAGGTGCTGACATCCGTCGGATGGTGGATTGTGTTGATGGCGCTGCTGTTTGTCGTGTTCCTGCTTTGGAACCGCAACCGGAAGCCTGTCGTGCGGATTCCCGAAGGGGACTGGGCCAAGCTGATGCTGGTGCTCCAGAGCGTGGACAAGGATTATGTGGATGAGATTGACCAGCGCGCCGTCACCGAGCAGATCCTGCCCGAGCTGATGGCGAAGCTCGACCCGCACTCGGTCTATCTGCCGCCGGTCGAGTTGAAAGCGGCGGAAGAGGACCTGCAGGGCGGTTTCGACGGCATCGGCATCCAGTTTACAGTGCCCAACGACACGGCTGTCATCACCCAGGTCATTGCGGGCGGTCCGTCCGAGAAGGCCGGGCTCCTGTCGGGCGACCGCATCATCCAGGTGGATGACCGCGTCATCGCGGGCAACGGAACGCCGCAGGATTCGATGGTTCGCCTGATGAAGGGTAAGCGCGGTACGAAGGTGACCGTGCGCGTGAAGCGGGAAGGGGAGTCCGACCTGATTCCCTTTGAGCTCACGCGTGACGTAATCCCCGTCAACAGTGTGGACGTGGCTTTCATGCTCAACGATACGACAGGCTACATCAAGCTGCAGAAGTTCGCCCGCACCACGTATTACGAATTCCTCCAGGCGGCGCTGAAGCTGCGTGCGCAGGGGATGCGCAGGCTGGTGTTCGACTTGCGCGACAATACGGGCGGCTATCTCGACCAGGCGCTGATGCTCTGCAACGAGTTCCTCGAAAAGGGTGACCTGATCGTATATATGGAAGGCCGGAACCGGCCGCGCAGCGACGTGTTTGCAGACGGACGCGGCAGCTGCCGCGACATCGAGCTGGCCGTGCTGATCAACGAGGGTTCGGCCTCGTCGAGCGAGATTTTCGCAGGCGCGATGCAGGACAACGACCGCGCCGTGCTCTACGGTCTTCGCTCGTTCGGCAAGGGCCTGGTGCAGGAGCCGCTTTTCTTCAACGACGGTTCGGGCATCCGGCTTACCGTGGCACGCTACCATACGCCTTCGGGCCGCTGCATCCAGAAGCCGTATACGGACGATTATGGGTATGACATCTTCGAGCGCTACCAGAACGGCGAGATGATGAACGTCGACAGCATCAAGGTGAACGACTCGCTCCGCTTCGAGACGCGTGCCGGCCGGACGGTCTATGGCGGCGGCGGCATCATCCCTGACGTCTTCGTCCCGCTCGACACGACGCATTATACGGAGTACATCGGCAAGTGCAACCGGCAGAGCCTGCAGGTGAAATATGCGAACCAGCTGGCCGACCGCTACCGCGCCCGGCTGCGCGAAATCCGCGACCTGCCGACGCTCGAACGTTTTCTTGACGGCCTTGACTTGAAGAAAGGGTTCATCGACTATACTTCGTCTCTGGGCGTGGTGCCCACCGATGCGGAGTGGGCCATCTCGGGTGACATCATCCTGACGCAGGTCCGTGCCCTGATAGGCCGCAATACGCCGATGGACGACGAAGCGTTCTACCCCATCTATCTGCGCATCGATAACGTGATGGATGCGGTGATGAAAGGTTCTGGCGAGTGAAACTTTTTTAGATTTTATTCGTATAACTATTGTTTTTTCGCATAAAATCTAAATTTATTCTTTTTGAATGAAACTCTCACAATTCGGCTTTGAGCTCCCGCAGGAACTGATTGCAAAATATCCCTCCCAGGAGCGCGACGAATGCCGCCTGATGGTTGTCCACAAGGATACGGGCGACATTGAACACAAGATTTTCAAGGATATCATCGAATATGCGGCGCCGCACGACCTGTTCGTGTTCAACGACGCGAAGGTTTTCCCGGCGCGGATGCGCGGCAACAAGGAGAAGACCGGCGCGGAAATCGACGTTTTCCTGCTTCGCGAGCTCAATAAGGAGCAGCGCCTGTGGGATGTGCTGGTCGATCCGGCGCGCAAAATCCGCATTGGCAACAAGCTCTATTTCGGTGAAAATGATAGCCTTGTGGCCGAAGTGATTGATAATACGACGTCGCGCGGCCGTACGCTGCGTTTCCTCTTCGACGGTACGTACGAGGAGTTCCGCGAGACGCTTTACCAGATGGGTTCGCTGCCGATTCCCAAGTGGATCCGGCCGCAGGCCGAGGAGATCGACAAGGAGCGCTTCCAGACCATTTTCGCCAAGAACGAGGGTGCCGTGGCCTGCCCGGCCGCTGGCCTGCATTTCAGTAAGATCCTGTTCAAGAAGATGGAAATCAGCGACATCGACTCGACATTCCTGACGCTCTACATGGGCAATGCCCATTTCCACAATGTGGATGTTGAGGACCTGTCGAAGCACAAGATGGATTCGGAGCAGTATGTGATTTCCGAGGAAACGGCTGCGAAGGTGAACGGCACGAAGGCGGCCGGTCACAAGATCTTCGCCGTCGGTGTGACGGTAGTCCGCGCCCTTGAGACGTATGTGACGACGAAGAAGGAAATCCGTGCCAACGAAGGCTGGACCAACAAGTTCATCTTCCCGCCGTATCAGTTCTCGATCATGGATGCCGTGGTCACGAACTTCCACCTCCCGTACAGCACGATGCTGATGTCCGCCGCCGCTTTCGGAGGCTATCACAACATCATGAACGCCTATAAGGTCGCCATCTCGGAAGGTTACCAGTTCGGTACCTACGGCGACGCGATGCTGATCATTTAGTTTCCTGCATCCCGCCGCCTGCAACGGACGCATCTGAAACACAGTAACTTACGTAAATATATCCCCCTCCCGACCGAGGGGGATATATTTTTGTAACCATCTGACTATCAATTGTGTCCGTTGCAGCGCCGTGGAGCGGAAAATATAAAAAAGCACGAGTAGGGGATTTTGACGTTTTGCTGTGGAGCGAAGGAGGGGGAGAGTGTAATTTCGCGGGAAAAAAGAATGGAGTTTGATGAACTGGTATGTTTGTGCGCGATCGGAAAGGTGTTCGCGTACAAGTGCGCTGTCGGAAGACAGCTGATGGAGGCGTTCGGAGGGCCGGGAGCGGTGTTCCGGGCGCCGCGGACTGCGCTGAGGGAAGCGCTGCACCATGCGGATGATTATGTCGACGTGCTCTGCGATCCGGAACTGCTCGAATGGGCGCGGACGGAGGTCGAATGGGCGAAATCCCAGGGCGTCGAATTGTTGCCGTTGGGCAGCAGCCGGTACCCGTTCCGGCTGGCACAGTGTGACGATGCGCCCCTGCTACTGTATTACAAGGGTAACGCCGACTTGAATGCGCCGCAAATCCTTGCCGTCGTAGGAACGAGAAAGGCGACGTGGTATGGCCGGACGATGTGCCGGAAGATTGTGGAAAGGCTGGCCGACTTGCCGGTGCGACCGCTGATCGTCAGCGGACTTGCGCTGGGCATCGACGGAACGGCACACCTGGCGGCGCTTGAGGCCGGGTTGCAGACTGTGGGCGTGCTGCCCACGGGACTCGACGACATTTATCCAAGGCAGCACCGGGAACTTGCGGCCCGCATCGTCGAACACGGTGCACTGGTTACGGATTTCGCCCGACTTACGACGCCGGCTGCGCTGACCTTTATCCGACGCAACCGCCTCATTGCCGGAATGGCCGACGCGACATTGCTGGCCGAATCGTACCAGAAGGGCGGGGGACTGATCACCGTTTCGCTGGCGGAATCGTACGGCCGCGAGGTCTTCGCCGTGCCCGGCCGGCTCACGGATCCTTCCTTTGCCGGCTGCCATGAGGCAATCCGCCGCAACGTCGCCCAGGTCGTGACCGATACGGACAGTCTCCCCCTGTCGATGGGATGGCTTCCCCGGAAACCCGGGCGCCGTACGGCAATTGTTCGGCCCGGAGACTCGGCGCTCCAGCGGACGCTGCTCGCGCTGCTGGGGGATCGCGGCAGCCTGACGACGGATGAACTGGCGGGCCTCACGGGACAGGATGCCAGCGCTGTGAGCGTGGCCCTTTTCGAGCTGGAAGTAGAAGGTCGTGTGGCCGCCGAGTTCGGTAACAAATATGCCCGGATCTGAGGGCGAAGGAGCCGTATTATTTGTTATATTTGTAAATTAATCGGCAAACGGGAAGCGATGGAACTGATCGATACGCATTCGCACATCTACGACGAGGCCTTCCGCGATGATTTCGCGGACGTGATTGGCCGGGCCCGGGAATCGGGCGTCGTCGCGTGCGTGATGCCCGGCATCGACCGGTCGTGCTACGCGGACCTCTGCGCCAAGGCCGATGAGCTGCCCGGCTTCGCCTGGCCTTGCATCGGCTTGCACCCCACCTCCGTGGGAGAGGACTGGCAGGAAGAACTGGACTTCGTCCGTGAGCATCTTACTGAGCGTCCCTGGCGGGCAGTCGGTGAGATCGGCCTCGACGAATACTGGTCCAAGGACTTCGTGAAGCAGCAGATGCGGGTACTCGAGGAGCAGATCGTGATGGCGGCGGAGGCCGGCCTTCCGGTGATCATCCACCTGCGCGAAGCTACGGATGACTTCCTGCGCGTGCTCGAGGACCTGCGTGGCGTGTCGTTCCGTGGCTCGATGCACGCGTGGTCGGGCAGCTACGAAATGTACCGCAGGCTGCTGACCTATGCCGATTTCCGCTTCGGCATCGGCGGCGTGGTGACCTACAAGAACGCCGGTGTGGCCGCGGCTCTCGAGAAGATGTCGCTCGATGACATCATCCTCGAGACCGACTGTCCCTGGCTCACCCCCGTACCGTTCCGCGGAAAACGCAACGAGCCCTCCTACGTGCGGCTCGTGGCTGAAAAAGTGGCTCAGATCAAGGGCATGGCGCTGGAAGAGGTCGCTGCTGCGACCACGGAAAACGCCAGAAAGCTCTTCAATCTATATTGATTATGGACAGAAAGATTCTCCTCATCTACACCGGCGGAACCATCGGCATGAAGCAGGACCCTGATACCCTGCTGCTCAAACCGTTCGATTTCAAGCAGATCCTTCAGGAAGTGCCCGAACTTCGAAAATTCAACTTTCAGATCGACACCATCTCGTTCGATCCGGTCATCGATTCGTCCGACGTCAAGCCGTCGTTCTGGATTGAACTGGCCCGGTTGATCCGGGAACATTACGACGCTTATTGCGGTTTCGTGGTGCTGCACGGAACCGACACGATGGCTTATTCGGCTTCCGCACTCAGTTTTATGCTCGAAAATCTCGAAAAGCCGGTCGTCTTTACCGGCAGCCAACTGCCGATCGGGATGCTGCGTACGGACGGTAAAGAGAATCTCATCGACGCCATCGAGCTGGCTGCGGATGCCGGCCCTGACGGTCATCCACGCGTGAGTGAAGTGTGCGTCTACTTCGAAAACGAACTCTTCAGGGGGAACCGTACCGTCAAGTATAATGCTGAGAATTTCAGTGCTTTCCGTTCGGCCAACTATCCTTCACTGGCAGAAGTGGGCATCCATATCAAGTACAATACGAGCGCCTTGTACCGCCCCGAGCAGTGGGGGAAACCGTTGCGTCTGCATACGGACCTGGACACGCGCGTAGCTGTACTGAAAATCTTCCCGGGCATCTCCGAGTCTCTGGTCCGCACCGTTCTTTCGGCCGAAGGGCTCCGGGCCGTGGTGCTCGAAACCTTTGGTTCGGGCAATGCACCTTCGGCTCCTTGGTTCCTCGACGCACTGGCCGGTTTCACCGAGAAAGGCGGCATCGTGGTCAACGTCACCCAGTGCCTGGCCGGGTCCGTTGACATGAGCGCCTATGCCAATGGCGACACGCTCCGGAAGGCGGGTGTCATTTGCGGATACGACCTCACGACAGAAGCCGCTTTGACTAAATTATTTGTACTTTTGGGTCAATACTCTGATAATAAGGATGTTAGAGAATTATTCAGAATTTGCGTAAGTGGAGAATTTTCTCAGAAAAAGTGATATTTTCCAAAAAAATTGTTAAATTGCAAGGAATTTCGTGGCGGACTATGCCCGCCCAAGAAGCAGAAAAACTATAACTATTTTAATAAAGTGTTTAATAATTAATCAAAAAACCTATGAAGAAAATTTTCATGTTTCTGGCAGTGATCGGTCTTCTGACCATTTCTGCCGAGTACCAGAAGACTTTTGCACAGGACCAGGCTGCTGAGCAGACGGAAGAGGTCGTGGCACAAGCCAACGACGATGTCGTCGACCCGTTCGCAGCGTCTCCGGACGACAAGCCGATCCACCAGCAGCTCAAGAAGCTCTTCATCGAAGGTGGTGCTACCTTTATGGCACTCGTGCTGTTGTGCCTTATCCTCGGTCTGGCAATCGCCATCTCGAAGATCATTACGCTGAGCATCGCTCAGAACAACAACACCAAGCTGCTCAACAAGATTGAGGACTGCCTCAAGAACGAAGGTGTCGACAAGGCATTCGAGCTCTGCAAGAACACGCCGGGCCCGGTGGCACGCATCTTCACCCAGGGCCTTCTCCGCGTCAAGGACGGCCAGGGCATTGAGAAAGCTGAGAAATCCGTCATCGAATACGGCTCCGTCGAAATGGGTAAACTCGAGAAAGGTCTTTCCTGGATCGGCCTCTTCATCGGTATCGCTCCGCAGTTGGGCTTCATGGGTACCGTGCTCGGTCTGATCGAGGCATTCGACGCCATCGAGGTCGCCGGCGATATCAGCCCGGCACTGGTCGCAGGTGGTATGAAGGTCGCTCTGATCACCACCGTCGGTGGTCTGGTCGTTGCTATTATCCTCCAGCTCTTCTACAACTACATCATTTCCAAGATCGACACCATCGTCGTGGACATGGAAGACTCTTCCATCTCGCTCGTCGATATGCTTGTCAAATACAGCAAATAATCACTTTCATCAATTGATAAGATTATGAAAGAAATTAACGAAAAAAGAGAGAACAGACCCTGGAAGATTCTTGAGCTGATCCTTTTCGTGGTGTCGCTGGTGCTCTTCGGCATCGTCTTCGCGAACAGTCCGAAGACGACCGACGCAGCATGCCTCAACCCGTTCCTGTACTGGATCTACGCTCTTGTCTGCTTGGCTCTCTGCGTCACCCTGCTCTTCCCGCTGGTGGGCGCATTCAAGTCCAAGAAGAAATTCCTGCGCCTGATCATCCTCATCCTGGCGGTCGTTGTGATCGTCGGCGGTGCGTGGTTGCTCGCACCGGGATCGGCCATCGATGTCAACGCATCCAAGGTGGCTCCTGGTACTTTCAAGTTTGCTGATATGGTGCTCTATGTCACGTACCTCGTTGTTTGCGGTGCTATCGTGACCCTCATCTGGAGCGCTATCCGTAACGCTGTTAAAAAATAAGATTATTTAGTATGGCTAAGAAAAAGGTTCCTGAAATCAACGGCTCATCAATGGCGGATATCGCGTTTATCGCGCTGATATTCTTCCTGATGGTGACGACGATGGACAAGGAGGAGGGTATTGCCCGCCAGCTTCCGCCGATCCCGCCTGAGGATCAGAAGGTGGAAGACCAGAAAGTCAACCGTCGTAACATCATCCAGGTGAAGATCAACGCGGCCGACCGCCTCTTGGCCGGTGGTGTACCTATGGATGTCAGCCAGCTGAAAGATAAGATCAAGGAATTCATGACCAACCCGTACGATGACCCGAACCTTCCTGAGAAAGAAGAACAGGATATTCCGGGCCTCGGAAAGGTGAAGGTTTCCAAGGGCGTCATCTCGCTCCAGAACGACCGCGGTACCTCGTACCAGGCCTACATCACAGTCCAGAACGAACTGGTGAAGGCTATCAACGAGCTCCGCGACGACTTCTCGATGCAGCACTTCGGCAAGAAGTACAGCAAGCTGGACGACGACCAGGTTGACCTGGTCCGTAAGGCTGTGCCTCAGCGTATTTCCGAGGCAGAGCCGAAGGATGTCAAGAAAAAGAATTAGGAGGATCCAGTATGGCTAAATTCATTAAAGAAAACAAAGGTGAGCTTCCGCAGATGAATACCTCGTCCCTGCCGGACATCGTGTTCATCATCCTGATGTTCTTCATGGTCTGTACGTCCATGCGTCAGAACGAGACGAAAGTCCGCGTGCGCATGCCGCAGGCTACGGAGATTGCGAAACTCGACCGTAAAGACCTGGCTTCCTATATCTATATCGGTACCCCTTCGACCCAGTACCAGAAGGAGTACGGTACGGATTCCCGCATTCAGCTGAACGACGTCATCTGCAAGGACAATAACGACCTCAGCGCCATCCGTGACTTCATCGCTGCAGAGCGTGAGTCGATGAGCGAGCAGGATCGTCCGTTCATGCAGGTCAACATCAAGGCCGACCAGGATACCCGCATGGGTATCATCACCGACGTGAAGCAAGAGCTTCGCAGGTGCTCTGCCTTGAAGATTGTCTATGGCGCCCGCAAAGGCGGTGCGACGAAATGACGAACGCTTGAAGAAAAGAGAGGGTGGCTTCGTCCACCCTTTCTTTTATTAGATAAAGTGTAAGCAATCTGTGTAAGCGATGAGACGTTTTTTCTTTTTTATGGCAGTTGCCGCCCTGCTTGGTATGGCGGTGTCCTGCGCACGGCAGGAAAAAAAGGCGAAGTACGTATTCTACTTCATCGGTGACGGCATGGGTTCCACCCATGTGGCAGCCGCCGAAGCCTATCTGGCGCAGGAGCGTGGCGTGATCGGCATGGATCCGCTGTGCTTCACGTCTTTTCCCGTGCTCGGCGAAGCGACTACTTTCTCGTTCAACAGCATCATCACCGACTCGTCGGCCGCAGGAACGGCCCTTTCCGCCGGTGAGAAGACCAATAACGGAATGCTTTGCATCGCTCCCGATTCCACCACCCTCCAGACAAGTATTTCCTACAAGATACACGATGCCGGCTACAGTGTCGGCGTGATGTCCACCACCCCCATCAACCACGCTACGCCGGCCTCCTTCTTCGGTCACAACATCAAGCGTGGCAACTATTATGCGATCGGCAAGGAGATTCCCGAATCCGGCTTCGAATTCTTCGCCGGAGGTGGCCTCTACCATCCCAACGGTAGGGAGAAGGACCAGACCCCTTCGCTGTGGGACATCATTACAGATGGCGGCTATACGCTGGCCTATGGCTATGAGGATTTCCAGACCAAGAAGGATGCTGACCACATCGTGCTCGTCCAAGCTGAAGGTTCTGAAGAGATCTGCCCCTACGCTCTCGGCCGTCCTGAAGGCGCACTGACCCTTTCGCAGATCGTGGAAGCGGCCATTACCGTGCTGGAACGCAATCCGAAGGGCTTTTTCCTGATGGCTGAAGGCGGCCTCATCGACTGGACGGCGCACAGCCAGGACCTGGCCGGCACCATCTTCGAGATCCTCGACTTCGACCAGGCAATCGCCGTGGCGGATGCCTTCTATGCGAAGCATCCCGACGAGACGCTGATCGTCGTGACGGCTGACCATGAAACGGGCGGACTCGCTTTGGGCCGCAAAGGTTACAAATATGACCTGACCGTCATCGACTCTATCAAATTTGCTTCCGCGACGACGGACGTAGAGAAATACATGAGCGATGCCGTTTCGATCGGTACGATCAACGAAGAGGCACGTGTGGGCTGGACCACGACTTCCCACTGCGGCGGTCCTGTTCCGGTGTGGGCAAAGGGCGTAGGAGCCGAACTGTTCGCCGCCCGTCAGGACAATACCGACATTCCGAAGAAAATCTGCGCCGCGATGGGCGTTGCTTTCTAATTCATTCGATGAGGAGAACGTTGTCCGTCTTGCTGGCGCTGTGCTTGTTTGCCAGCCTTTTCGCGCAGGAACCCCCGAAACGGGAGTTCCGCGGCGCGTGGTTGCATATCGTGGGCAATCAGCAGATCAAGACGATGACGCGAGAGCAGATCCAGGACTGGTTTGTCCGGACGCTTGACGCGCTGGAAGCGCAGGGCTGCAACGCCGTAATCTTCCAGGTCCGCCCGCAGGCCGACGCTTTTTACGCATCTGACATTGAGCCGTGGACCCGCTTCCTGACCGGGGAACAGGGTGTTGCCCCCGACCCGTTTTGGGATCCGCTTCAGTTCATGATCGAGCAGTGCCACGCCCGCGGCATGGAGCTGCACGCCTGGCTCAATCCGTATCGCGTCACCTCGAACGACCGGGAGCAGCTCGCTCCGGGGCATTTGTACTTCAAGCGTCCCGAGATCTTCAAGCGCTACGGCAAACAGCTCTATTTCGATCCGGG
>Ga0310786_10008179_pt1 | contig 13479 bp, 9 predicted proteins | sample AusTroGonzalo_MG_FD_203881 | JGI IMG/M metagenome (GOLD analysis project Ga0310786, IMG submission 203881) | Bovine rumen microbial communities from tropical cattle in Woodstock, Queensland, Australia - Gonzalo_03 (v2) (version 2) | ecosystem: Host-associated > Mammals > Digestive system >... | reverse complement strand
GTTCTGGTCAGTTGCGGAGGGGCGCAAGGATACAGGCCGAATCTCGTAACCCTGGCCTGGGCGGGAACGGTCAATTCCGAGCCGCCGATGCTCTCCGTGTCCATCCGCCCTTCGCGCTATTCGCATGAAATCATCAGCAAGACACGGGAATTTGTCGTCAATCTGACGACCGCCTCCCTGGCGCGGGCCACGGACTGGTGCGGTGTGCGTTCCGGTCGCGATGTCGATAAATTCGCCGCTTGTCATCTGACGGCGATTCCCTCCACGCAGGTCACGGCTCCCACGGTGGCGGAATCGCCACTGAGCCTGGAATGTCGCGTCAAGGACATCATTCCCCTGGGGTCGCACGACATGTTTCTGGCCGACATCCTGGCCGTCACGGTCCGCGAGGAGTTGCTGGACAAGAAAGGCAAGTTCCAGTTGGCGAAGAGTGGCCTGCTCGTTTACGCCCATGGCGAGTACTTCCTGCTGGGCAGGCGCCTGGGCTCCTTTGGATATTCCGTAAAGAAAAAATAAACCCATTTGGATACCATTTCCACAGAAGGCATTTACCATGCTTGAGAATCTGTCACCTGTCTGCGTTTCCCGCGACAAAGTTTCTCTTCCCCTTCGCCTAGATTCGCCTGGCTGCACTCCGCTGGACGCCACGCTCGTCCTGACGGTCGAGTTCAGCGAGCCCAACACCACCGCGATGCTGGCCTGCTTTCCCAACCAGGCGACCTTCTCCGTGGAAGGCGGCAAACTCTATGCCGGTTTCCTGGCGGAAGGCTCCTGGAGTTACCATCTCATGAGCGGAGCCGTGCCGTTGACGGACGGCAAGCGCCACCAGGTCGCCATGACCATTCACCATCATCACGTCGAATCCCAAGGCGAAGACTGGATGGAAATGCACATCTTCCTGGACGGCGGCGCCGTCGGCGGCATTGTCTACGACCGCATCCAGCCAGACCAGGGCGAAGATGCGCTCGTTTTGGGCGAAGGCAAAAATGTCTTCGGCCAGCATGAGAAATTCGCCGGAGCCGTGCTGGACTATGCCTTCTACGACCGTGCCCTGACCGACAGCGCCATCAAGGACCTGGTGCTGGCCGACGACACGCTTACGCCGGCGTTCTTCGTCCCTGCGCCCCTGCCGGCGGAGTTCTCGGACCTCCTTGGCCAATGCCCTACCGCGTTGCGCCCCGCCTGCGCGCCCTTCCTCCAGAACCTTCTTCCCTTCCCGGCGACTGCCGCCAAATTGCAAGACGCCCTCCAGCAGGGGCAGGTTCTCGCCCTGGACGGTCCAAGCACCACGCTTTTCCTCGCCGACATGCCTGAGTTCGGTGGCATCGTCAGTTGGTACGACCGCCGCGCCCAGCGCCAGATGCTCGCTCCGGACAACACCTTCTTCACCTTCACCTGCCGTCACCAGGGCCAGACAATCTCCCTGAATCCCTGCCTGCCCTCCGCCACCTGCCAGTTTACGGAGGAACCGCACCAAGAGGCCGATGGCACCTGGAGATTCACCTTCCAGACCATGTTCGCGCCGTCGCCGGAACTCCCAGTGCCGCCGCTGGCCGTCTGGGCCTGCACTTTCGCCCAGGACCGCCTGACCTACACGCTGGAACTCGTCAACCAGACCGCTGACGTGGAACTCGACCTCTGCACGTATCCTGCCTTGCGTCTGAATCCCATCAACGGCGGCGATGTCATGCTGGCTCCTGCCATGTGCGGTGTCGAGTATCCCGAGGCTGCCAAGCGCAATGCCAGTTACACGTCCTGGTATCCGCGTGGCAACGCCTCCCTGCAACTGGGAGCCTACTACGATGCCAGCGGGCGCGGCGTCTGCTGCCTCTGCGAGGACAGACTGGCCAGGGGCAAGGAACTTGACTACCACTGCGGCACCGATGCTTGCAGCCTCAATTTCACCTGGACGGTCGCTCGCGAACTCGACGGCGAGGCCAACAATTTCCGTCCCGGCTGCTGTGTCTCGCTCAATCTGATTGAGGGCGGCTGGCATGAGTGCGGGCTCAAGTACCGCGAGATGCTGCACCGCATTGACGCAATGTGGTGGAACGAGCACCGCACGGAGGTCGACAACGTCAAATGGCTGTGGGAAAACACGATGTGGTTCCGCATCGACTTGTCTGGCCGCGAACTGGGCCAACTCTCGCCACAACTTATCCAACTGCGCCAATGGCTGGAACTGCCCTTTGCCCTGCATGTGTATGACTGGTACGAGCGCGGCAGTTGGCTGTCGCCCATGGTCAATGCCGCGCCGGACATGATTGAGGATGTCCGCGAACTGCGGAAGCATGGCATCCGCACCGTCCCGTACACTACGGCGCGCATCTGGCAGAATCCCGATGTCCACGGGAAGGACTGCAACTACACGAAGATTGCCGTGCCCGCCGCCGTCCAGGAAGAGGCCGGCAATATTGCCATCGAGCAGTACGGCCTTCCTTGCGCAGTCCTCTGCCCGCAGACGGAGTCGTACCAGAAATGGGAATACCGCCTTTGCGTCAAGACTGCCGCCCTGGGCTTCGATGGCGTCTATGCCGACCAGATTGGCGCCGCTCGCCCGCGCTTCTGCTGGAATCCGAACCACGGCCACAAGATTGCCGATGACCGCGCCTGGTTCGAGCGTGGGCAATATCCCATCTACAAGCGCGTCCGAGACCATTGGAAGGAGGTCAGCCCAGAGATGGTCCTGACCACGGAAGACAACGCCGAGCACTGCGTCGACCTCTTCCATGGGCTCCTGAACTGGCGCTGGATGAACGACGGGCAGATTCCTCTGTTCTGCGAAGTTTATGCTGGCAAGACGCAGTTCGTTGGTCTGGACAGCGTGGGCGAGGAAGACGAGGCCGCCTTCGCCAAACTGGCCACGCAGTTGACAAACGGCGAGCAACTCGGCTGGTTCCAGCATCAGAAAGTCCTGACTCCCGAAAAGCATGTCTTCCGCCTGTTCCTCAAGCAACTGATGCACCTGCGCTTCGCCTTGCTGGAGTTCTTCAACGGCGGAATCATGGCACCGCCACCGCGCTTCACGCCCACCCAGAAGCGGATTTCCCTCGTCTGGGGACGGCAGGGGACCATTCGCGTCTCCTCCGCGCCCGTGCTGGTCAGCGGTTGGGAGAAGGACGGCGAATACATGGCTGTCTTCGTCAACTGGACCGACAAGCCTCAAACCGTCACCTGCGCCGCCCGTGCCTCTTTCTCCTTCGAGGGCAGGGAAGTCCTGGTCTTCATGGCGGATGGCGAAACCGCCAAACGTCAAGTCACTGACCAGTTGCTCCTGACCCTTACGATTCCCGCCCGTGGCAGTGCCGTTGCCATTACCCCTGGCAGCGCGTTGGCTCCGTTGCGGCAGGCGTACAGCACTATCCGCCTGTCCGCGCAGGCGCCGGATCCCTTCGCCGTCACTGCGGACAAGCTGCCTGCGGGGCCGGTTCGCAATACTCTGGGCGACTGGAACGATGCCGATGCGGACTATCTGCGGATTCCCGGCCTTGGCGAAGAGTTCCGGTATTTCGGTGAATACGAGTTTTCTGGCGAGAGCCTGACCTTGGAGGCCGAGGTTTCCGCGCCTGTGGAGCATCCCATCGGGCAGATGGAGTTTCGGCTTGACGACCTGGAGCCGGAGAACGTCCTGGCCGTCCTTGATGTCGCCTCGCCCTTTGAAAAGCAAATCCGATTCAGCGATGTGCCTCACCGCATCATTACGGCCCAACTGCCAGTCTTGCAGGGGAGGCACAAAATCATCTTCACCACGGGGCATTGCTCCCATTGCGAGTTTACCCGTTGGAGAATCGTCAAGCACTGATTAGGAGGATTGCGATATGAGCACTGTCATTGGCAAAATCAACCAGGACTGCGGGCAGGTCGATGTCGATTGCGGCATTTTTTCCTGCTCATTCTTCCCCGGACACCTTTTCCCCGTCTTCTTCGCCACGCCCCAAGGACCACTGCCGTCTCTGCGCTTCGCGGACTCTGCGGTCTCCCAGGGTTTGACCTTCCTCGCTTACGAAGAGCGCCATGCACGCCACACCATCAACGGCAATTCCCCAGACTGCTTCGACATTACCTGCGAGGGACTTTTCTGCCGCTCGCTGGGCACCGACCGCTTCTGCGACCCGCTGGACGGCCTGACCTATACCCTCCGCTGGCTGCTGCGGAAGGGCTCGCCGCGCCTCGAATTGCAGCTGTCCGTCGCGGGGACTCTGGACGCCCCTGTAGCTTTCAATCTCAACGCCCCCGTCTGGCGTGACGGACGAACCTCTTGCAACGAGTACCAAGGCGGCTTCCGTCTGCGTCACGAAACTTTCACCGCCACCGCCAGTCCTTTCACCGCCAAGACCACTCTTGAACTGGAGGCAAAATGAAATTTCTCGCTTTCTGCCTGACCTTCCTCGCTACCGCCTCCCTGCTGGGCCTAACTCCCGACGAAGCCGAGCAATTCCCCTTTGCGGGCGGAAAGATCATCTTAGCCCGCACCTTCGAGGAGCAGCCACGTCCCACGGATCTGCCTGACGGCTTCTCCATCCGGCCCATCGAGGGCGCCAACGGGACCTCCGCCCTGCACGTCGCCAGCGGTACTAAGCAATCGTACGGTGTCAAGATTGACGACGTGGTCATCGGTAACATGTACGAAGTCCGCTTCAAGGTCCGTTCAAAGGATTTCGTCCCCAACAATCCGAAGACGCGCTCCGTCATAATCGGCATCGGGCATTTGAAGGAGGGGAAGATTGTGCGCTGGGACTATCCCATCTTCCAGGAGGAGCATCCAGAATACACCGAGATTCTCTACACCTTCCAGCCGCGTCAGGAGGAAGACGAACACAAGATCTATTTCAACGCCTGGGGCAACTACAAGGGCGACCTCTGGTTTGACGACGTCGAAATCAAACTGGCAGGCGAGGACATCGTGGCCCTCCTCTGCTATCCCTTCAACTTGACGCTCCGCGACAAGCAACGTGAAGTCGTCATCAAGTGCTCCGACAACCTGCCTGCCGGCGCGGTTCTGCTCTTCAAAGCAGAGCAGGGCGGCCAGGTCGTCGAGCATTTCCTGTGCAATGTCCAGGAGAATGGCAAATTCCAGGCATTCCTCCCCAATTTGCAGAATGGCAAGGCAAAACTTTCCGTCAAAGTCCTCGACACGCACAAGAAAGTCTACCTGTACGAAGGTGTCTTCAACCTGAAGGTCGATGACCAGACTCCGCCTCCGTCAAATTACGTCACCTTTGACAAGCACGGGCGCACACTCATCGACGGCAAGCCCTTCATGCCTTTCGGTGTCTATGGGCTCTTCACTGACATCGACCTCCAGCGCATCGCCGACGCCGGCTTCAACTGCGCCCAAATCTACTCCAGTTTCAGCATGCACGGTAATCCCAAACTCCCCAGCCAAGCCGACAACATCCGCAACCGCCTCGACAAATTCCAGGAACTCGGGCTCAAACTCATCTTTTCCGTCGCGACCCAACTGCCGGGCAGCATGGAAGCCACGGAGGAGTTCGACGGCGTCCACGGCAAACTCCCCACCTCGCGCCGCATCGCCGAGCTCTTCGGTAGCCATCCCGCCCTTTTGGCGTACTATGTCTCGGATGAAGTCTACCGCTCGCTCGTCCCCGAAATCGTCAAGCTCAGGGAAACTCTGGCCGACGCCGACCCCTGGCATCCCTCCTGGACTTTGACCTACCGCATGAATGACCTGCCGTACTATGGCATCTCCGGGGACGTCATCGGTGTGGATCCCTATCCCATCAAGGCCTTGGCCGACGAACACACAACGCTTGACCGCATCCTCACGGACATGGCCGGAGCCCGCTCCACGGGGCTGCCCATCTGGGTCGTGCCCCAAATCTTCAACAATGGCGTCTACGAGCACAGGAAGCCCGAGGAGTTCGTCAAGACGCGCGGCCCCAACCAGAAGGAAATGATTGCCATGCCCATTCTCTGCGCCATGGAGGGGGCCAAGGGCTTCATCTTCTTCAGTTACATCGCCTTCTTCTTCCACGCCGAGAACATTGTCAAGGGCATCGGTCCGGCGGAATGGCCGAAGGTCGTCAAGATGTCCAAGGTCATGCGCTCGCTTGAGGACTTCATCCTCAGCATCGAACCTGACATTCCCATTGAGGTTCAGGCCAAGCCCGAAGGCCGTGTCCGCGCCAAACTCTTCCACACCGCCGATGGACGCTATGCCCTCACCGTCGTTGCCATGGGGCCGGATGCCGTCGAGGCCACCATCAAACTGCCGGACAATGTGCCGCTGCTGACCTCGGAGACCGGCAATACGTCCGCCCTCGGCAATAATACCTACCGCTTCACGGCGCCTTTGGTCGATTACGATATTCTCAGAAATTGAATAGGGCGCGCCTGCCCACGGGCAACAGGGCGGTTTCCGTCTGCGCCACGAAACCTTCACTGCCAAGACCACTCTTGAACTGGAGGCACAATGAGATTTCTCGCTTTCTGCCTGACCTGCCTGACCGCCACTGCCCTGCTGGGGCTGACTCCTGAAGAGGCCGAGCAATTCCCCTTTGCGGGCGGCAAGATCATCCTGACCCGCACCTTCGAGGAGCAGCCGCGTCCCACTGACCTGCCCGAAGGCATTTCCATCAGACCTGGGGAAGGCGACAATGGCACTTGCGCCCTGCACGTCGCCAGCGGTGTCCAGGAGTGGTATAAGGTCAGGCTTGACGGGCTGGTCGTCGGCGACATGTACGAGGTCCGTTTCAAGGTGCGCTCGAAGGATTTCGTTCCCGACAATCCGAAGGCGCGCGCCGTCATCATCGGCATCGGGCATTTGAAGGAGGGGAAGATTGTTCGCTGGGACTATCCCGTCTTCCAGGATGACCATCCTGATGGCTTCAAGGAAATGCTCTTCACCTTTCAGCCACGGGCGGAGGAGGATGAGCATCAGATATATTTCAACGCCTGGAGCAACTACAAAGGCGACCTCTGGTTCGACGATGTCGAGGTCAAACTGGCCGGCGAGGACATCGTGGCCCTCCTCTGCTATCCCTCCAACCTGACGCTCCGAGACAAACAGCGCGAAGTCCTCATCAAGTGCTCAGACAACCTGCCAGCCGGGGCGACCTTGCTGTTCAAGGCGGAACAGGGCGGACAGGTCGTCGAGCATTTCCTCTGCAATGTCCAGGAAAACGGCAAATTCCAGGCGTTCCTCCCCAATTTGCAGAACGGCAAGGCCAGGCTGACCGTCAAGGTGCTTGACACGCAGAAAAAGGTCTATCTGTACGAGGGAGTCTTCAACCTGAAGGTCGATGACCAGACGCCGATACCTCCGAACGCAGTCACCTTCGACAAGTTAGGGCGGGCGTTCATCGACGGCAAGCCCTTCATGCCCCTGGGAGTCTTTGGCCTGTTCACGGACATCGACCTCGAGCGCACTGCCGCCGCTGGCTTCAACTGCGCCCAAATCTACGCCAGTTTCAGCATGCACGGCAATACCAAACTGCCCAACCGCGTTGACAACATCCGCAACCGCCTGGACAAGTTCCAGGAACTGGGACTGAAACTCCTCTTCTCCGTCAACCAGCAGTTGCCTGGATATTTTGAGGGAGTCGACGAATTTGACGGTGCCCAGGGGAAAGTCCCCGCCGCCCGTCGCGTCGCCGAACTTTTCGGAAGCCATCCCGCCCTTCTGGGTTACTACGTCTCGGATGAAGTCTACCGCTCCCTGGTCCCCGAAATCGTCAAACTGCGGGAAGCCCTGGCCGACGCCGATCCCTGGCATCCGTCCTGGACTTTGACCTACCGCATGAACGACCTGCCGTACTACGGCATTTCTGGCGATGTCATCGGAGTTGACCCCTATCCCATCAACGCCATGGACGACGAGCACAGCAAACTTGACGGCATCCTCACGGAAATGGCTGGCGCCCGCACCACAGGCCTGCCCATCTGGGTCGTGCCTCAGATTTTCAACTGGGGCGTCTACAATCACCGCAAGCCAGAGGAGTTCGTCAAGACTCGCGGCCCCAACCAGAAAGAAATGATTGCCATGCCCATCCTCTGCGCCATGGAAGGGGCCAAGGGCTTCATCTTCTACAGTTACATCGCCTTCTTCTTCCACGCCGAGAACATTGTCAAGGGCATCGGCCCGGCGGAATGGCCGAAGGTCGTCAAGATGGCCAAGGTCATGCGCTCCCTTGAGGATTTTATCCTCAGTGCCGAACCCGAGATTCCCATTGAGATTCAGGCCCAACCGGAAGGTCGCGCCCGCGCCAGGCTCTTCCACACCGCCGACGGACGCTATGCCCTCACTGTCGTCGCCTTGGGTCCGGATGCCGTCGAAGCCACCATCAAACTGCCGGACAATGTGCCGTTGCTGACCTCGGAGACCGGCAATACGACCGCCCTCGGCAACAATATCTACCGCTTCACGGCGCCTTTGGTCGATTACGATATTCTCAGAAATTGAATAGGGCGCGGCGGCTAATTGCCGACCGCGCACGTTTTTTTCCACAGGCACGGCAGCAGGCTTGAAGCCATGCCGCCGGCCGTTGATGGCGTGTCAATCAGAACAGGCCATGGACCTTGCCGGTTTCCGTATCGACGTCAATACGGCGGTAGGCGGGATCGGAGGCCGTGCCAGGCATGAGTTTGATGTCCCCGGCCACGGGAACGACAAAGCCGGCACCGTTGTACATGAGGATGTCGCGGATAGGCAGTTTCCAGCCAGTGGGGCGGCCTTTGCGGGTCGGGTCGTGGGACAGGGACAGGTGGGTTTTGACCATGCAGGTTCCGAGTTTCAGCGATTCGCTGTCTTTCTCCAGGGCTTCCATCTTCTCCTGGGCGGCTGGCAGATATTCCACGCCATCGGCACCGTAGACTTTCTTGGCGATGAGTTCGATGCGCTGGCGGTGCGGCATGTCCAAATCGTACAGGAATTTGAAATTATTGTTCTTGTCGTTGGCGGCGGCCTCCACGGCCTCGGCCAATTCCAGGGCTCCGGCTCCGCCCTTGAGCCAATGTTCGGACAGGGCGCCGATGGCTCCCGCCTGCTCGGCAATCTTCTTGACCAGGGCGATTTCCGCAGGCGTGTCGGTGTAGAAACTGTTGATGCAGACGACAGGCTTGACCCCCGCCGTCTTGACGGTCTCGATGTGCGCCAGCAGATTTTCGCAGCCTTTTTCCACCAGGGCCAGGTTTTCCTTGGTGTAGGCCTCGTCGAGTTTCAGGCCGGGCTTGACCTCGGGGCCGCCGCCGTGCATCTTCAGAGCGCGGATGGTGGCCACGATGACGACGGCATCCGGCGTCAGGCCGGAATAGCGACATTTCAGGTTCCAGAACTTCTCGAAGCCGATGTCAGCGCCGAAGCCGCTCTCCGTCACATGGTATTCCGCCAGCCTGGTGCCGATTTTGTCGGCGATGACCGAACTCTGGCCGATGGCGATATTGGCAAACGGTCCGGCGTGGACGAGGACTGGCTGCCCCTCGATGGTCTGCGCGAGGGTTGGATTCAGGGTTTCGACCATCCAGGCGGTCATGGCGCCGTCAACCTCCAGGTCGTGCGTGGTGACGGGCTTGCCGGATTTGGAGTAGGCCAGGACAATCTTGCCGATGCGCTCGCGCATATCCTGCAAGGACTGGGAAACGGCCAAGATGGCCATCAGTTCGGAGGACACGGCGATGGCGAAGCCGGAATCCATTTCCAGGCCGTCCATCTTGCCGCCTTTGCCGATGGTGATGTTGCGGAGTGCCTGGGCGCAGAAATCCATCACCCATTTGCACTGGACGCGGGCGGGGTCGATGTCCAGGCGCTTCAGGTTGCGCTTGGCCAAGGTCGCATCGTCGTAGTTGAACTCGTGCTGCATGCGGGAGGTCAGGGCGACCATGCCGAGGTTGTGGGCGTTGACAATCTTATCAATGTCACCGGTCAGGCCCATGGAAAACGGGGTCAGAGGGATGCACTGGGCGAGTCCGCCACCGGCCGCCGAACCCTTGATGTTGAAGGTCGGACCACCGCTGGGCTGGCGGATGGCACCGATGACCTTGCGTCCGCGCAAGCCGAGGCCCTGAATCAGACCGATGGCCGTAGTGCTCTTGCCCTCGCCCAGTGGCGTGGGAGTGATTGCCGTCACGTCGATGAATTTGCCTTGCTTGCAGTTGGCCAGACGCTTCAAAATCATCTTCTGGTCGATTTTGGCCAGTTGACGCCCGTAGGGGATCAGTTCTTCGGGCAGGACGCCGATTTCTGCGGCCAGTTGCTGGGGGGTTTTCATGTGTTGCTCGGCGGCCTCGGCGATTTTCCAGTCGGGATTCTTGGTGGGGTCGGGAAGGTTAAACACAGATGATGCTCCTTGTTGTGAGGTTTGGACGATTTATGGTTGCTTGCTGAAATGCTTTATTCACTATCAAATTTGGTGGAAAACAAACTTGCTTTGATTCGTGGTTGACTGACTCCAGGCTCGGCCTTGTCTGTCGAATTTAACGGTAATGCCTTATGCTTCGAAAAGTTCTCCCGTGTCCAGCAGACGAAGGGAAAGTCTGCCGTTGTCCCAAACTCCGTAGGTGGGTGGATTGCCTTGTTTGGGCAAGGCGATAGAGCCAGGGTTGAATCCCGTGATGTCTCCGTAGCAATGGCGAATTACGGGAATATGGGTATGTCCTTGCAGAAAGACGCTTCCTGCGGGAAGCGGCGGCAAATCCTCGAAGCAATAATGATGCCCGTGTGTCAGGAAAATCCGTTTTCCGTCTGCGAGCACTTGGGCATAATCCGCCATCAGGGGGAAATGCAAAAGCATCTGATCGACTTCGCTGTCGCAGTTACCGCATACCGCAATGATTTTGTCCGCGTGCGCGTTGAGCAATTCCACTGTGCGCTGGGTGTCATAGTCCTTTGGCACGCCGTTTCTAGGACCATGATAGAGAGCATCACCCAAAAGGAGGATTGCCTCGGGGGAATATTCTTCCGCCCTTTGGAAAAAAGTCTCCAGGGGTTTTGGACAGCCATGAATGTCGGAAAGAATCATCAGTCTTGCCATGATGAAGCATCCAAGGATATCTGATTTCTTTTGCGGTCAATTTGTTCGCGCCTGGCTATTTGGCGTCTTTGGCGCTGGGCAGGTTCAGTGGCAGGACATCGCCGGGCTGGAGTTGGAGGTATGCAGCCATGCCAGCGCGCAACTCGATGGCGTAGCGGGCGGGGAACTGGCTGGGATAGGAGGTCAGGCGCGCTTCGTAGGCGTCTTCCGTCTCTTCCGGGCGGCGCGGAGGTTCGGGAAGCATCTGGCTGATGGACACGATTGCCCCTTGGCTGTCCAGGAAAACGATGTCCAGGGGAACCAGGGTGTTCTTCATCCAGAAATAGCGTTCTCTTTCCTCGGGGAAGACGAACAGCATGCCACCGGTCGAGGGCACGTCCTGCCGGAACATCAGGCCGCGCTGACATTCTTCCGGCGTCACGGCGAGTTCCATCTCTGGGAACTCGCAACCGCCGAATTGTTGCGGCACAATGTCATTGGCCAGGACAAGCGAAACCAGCGACAGCAAGAAGATTGTCAGGATTTTTGGCGTCATGGTCAGGCGAAGAAACGGCTTTCCAGCATTAGGCACAAGGCATGGTAGACAGGCAGATGGAGTTCCTGAATCTTGTACGTCTCGTCTTCCGGGACACAGATGCAGATGTCGGCTGACTGTCGCAGTTTGCCGCCGTTGCGTCCGGTCAGGCCGATGACTTTCACTTCCTTGGCCTTGGCCACGGCGCCGGCCAGCGCGAGGTTGCGGGCGTTGCCGGAGGTTGAGATGGCCAGAAAGACATCGCCGGGACGCCCCAAAGCCTGAAGCATCTGGGCCGGGCCAAGATTGTCGCCAAGGTCGTTGCCGACGGCCGTGGTCAGCGCGACATGGGAGTTCAGCGAGATTGCCCGCAGTCCGCACTGGAGCGTGGAGGCGAGCATGGCTCCGTCGTCGCCGGCGAGAGCCTGCAATTTCTCGCATTCCTCGGCGGGCAGGGGACGACGGGAGACAAATCCCTTCAGGAGTTCCCCCGTGATGTGGTCGGAATCGGCGCAACTGCCGCCATTGCCACAGACATAAAGTATTCCATCGTGTTCATAGCAGGTAACGAGGCACTGATATGCCTCTCGCAAGGATTCCGCGCAGGCAGACAACTGCGGATATCTGGCCAGCAGTTCGGACAAAATCTCGTCTGGGGTTTTCATCTAAAAATCTCTTGTTTGCAAAGACAATAATGGCACTTTATAAAGATAACTGTCTTTTGAGTTAATGCAATTCCTAAAACGCCAAATTGACTAGGTTGTTGTCATATCCTGTGTGGCAGAAGAAGGGAATCTCCATCTGCGGGGAACCGCTTACTTCGGCAAATCCAGGACCACATCTTCAGAGCGCAACCGTCTCTGAAGTTCGCTAATGTCAATCGTAGCAGGGGTTTCGTGCGAATCCAGCGCCAGGGCGGCGGCAATGCCAGCCGGACCGCCGCCAATGACCAGGATTTCCGTTTCCGCAAAAACTGGCACTTCACGTTCAATTTTCCACTGGATCGAGTTCATGGCTGACTAAACTTGAGAGATGTCACAATAGCGGGGGAGCGACAATGGCTACATGGCAGAAGTTATAAGAACCTATCCCAGGGGATATTGACGGGACGGCGGTCGGTGACGATTTCATCGACGTGCATGAGCAAGGGGAAGTCGTCTAAATTGACGAGGCCCTGGGCGGCCTTGGCCTTCAGGGCGCGAGCGACGCGTCCGGCGACGACGAGCGATTCCAAGGTAACACCCTGCAGGCGCGCCAGCGCCTCGTCGATGCTAAGGCCCTCGCCAAGGAGGATTCCCACCTTGCGGGTACGTCCGCCGTAGACCGTCACGTACAGGTCGCCGATGCCGACATAGAAACTGTCTGGCGCCCCGCCCTGCATCTTCACCAATTTGTCCATTTCGCGGGTAGCCTGCAAGAAAACCGCCGCCTGCGAATTGTAGTGGATTTCCTTCTCGTTGCCCGCCTTGCGGAAATTCTCGCCGATGGTCAAGGCGATGCCGAGGGCATAGCCGTTCTTCAGGGCGACAGCCGATTCGACGCCAATCACGTCCGTGGTCGTCATGACGTGATAGTAGTCCGTGCTCATGATCTGCTTCAGCCTGGCCAGGGTTTCGAGACTCTTCCCGCAGAAGGCCACGAGGGTCTGGTCATGGGCGACGAGTTCGTAACTGGTGCAGGGGCCGCCGATGGCGTTCAACTCGTTGCGCTTGCCCAGGGAGTCCAGTTTCCGCTGCCAGAGTTCCGGATAGCAGAGCAGGCGTCCGTCGGGCAGATCCTGGAGCCCTTTGGTGACGGAGAGCACAGGGACTCCGTCGGGCAGTCGTGGAAGCACCTGTTCCGCGAACCAGTCGACGCCGAAGGAACTGACGCCACAGATGGCCAGATCGGCACCGCACAGGGCCTGGTCAACGTCCTCGAACTGGTAGTATTTCACGCCAGCGGGAAAAGGGCGGTCAAACTTCGGATGCTGGTTGG
>Ga0310786_10008178_pt1 | contig 13480 bp, 18 predicted proteins | sample AusTroGonzalo_MG_FD_203881 | JGI IMG/M metagenome (GOLD analysis project Ga0310786, IMG submission 203881) | Bovine rumen microbial communities from tropical cattle in Woodstock, Queensland, Australia - Gonzalo_03 (v2) (version 2) | ecosystem: Host-associated > Mammals > Digestive system >... | reverse complement strand
ATAAGAACTCAGTATATCCACAATAGATTGTCTGTTGGATTCAATATTAATCGATTTATATAATTCGGATGCTAACGAAATTATTGCAGATTTAGCTTTACCTTCATCAATCATGTTACCTTCATCAGTGAGTGACACTAATATTTTAACAGATTTTAATGAAGGGATATCGATATTAATTATACTGATATTAAATGACTGCTTATCCAGCTCGAACCGTAATTTATATTCTGTACGATTTTCAATATTCCATATATCAGATAAACTATTTTCAACGAGATATGCATTATATTTAAAAAGATCTCTTTTAAATTTCCTATAATCGCTTGCATAATTCTGTAGCAAAGAAATATACATCTTTGCTATATTTGAGCAATTTGATTTAGAATAATAAGGATCTGCGTCTATATTGCCGTTCAGCATATCCGCCATTGATTGTATTGTTTTTATTATATAGAGGTTATCGTCCCGCACATAATCGGGATATTCAGTATAGAACTTCGCAATAGATAATATCTTATTAATATTCTCATCTTTTTGGAGTATAAATTCATCCGATATAGAAGTTTTAGTCACATCTTCGCAAGAATCCAGTATCTCTATAACCTTATTACAACATGATCTGGTATTACGTATATTCTTAATAAATATACAATATAAAGTCAGGTAATCTATAAGATTATAATCGGCAAACTGATAAATAGCCGATATATCGGTATTTTCAATTACATTATCAATCTCCTTCATAAGATCGAAGTAAGACGTATCAAAATATTCAGTTATACAGCGTGATCCTACTTGATATATGTCATGATTTGAATCAAGATTTCGAATATAAAATAATTTATTTCGATCTCTAGTAGTGCCGCAGCAAGAACAATAAGCCGATGTGCTATTTTTATCAATAAAATCAAATACTTCCTGTCTATTGTCATTAGCGATATTGAATATCCGAGATGCGGATTTATATGCATTCATTCCCTGGGCATCGACGTAACCTTCAGATGTTTTAGATCGAATTACTTGACCAACGACCTCATAAGCACCTTCAGGGACGATTCCTATACTTCCAGTATTGAAATTTATAGGCTTAGATATTCCACTAATGTCCAGAATCTGAGTATCTTTGTCATAGCTTATATGCGGTTTAACACTATCATGATTCTCCGCATATTTATTAATGACGTGCTTAATTATCTGATATTTCTTTAGTGTTATATCTCTGTACTTCATTTGATACCCCCGTTAAACACTATAATCTCTAATATAATATAACGATACACCATCAAAAATTTGCCTAGACAAAAAAAAAAGAACGGCCCCTGATTTCAATGTCATTAAGTTAAGACCAAAATCAAGAATAACCCTCAAAGTCGAAAGACCTTGGGGGTTATTTTTTTTTTTGACTTATTTTTTTGAAGCCTTCGTGGTCTTTTTGACAGGTGCAACCTTATTCAGATAATCTTCAAGAGCCAACTCAACGATAACCGTCTTTGGAATATGGCTTGTTTCTGAATATCCGTCAAGGCGTTCACCTATATCTGCACGAAGTCTGAATGATTGTGCTTTAGATTCTTTAACCTTTGGTCTTGCCATAACAGCCACCTCCTCTTATTTTAACAACTCGTACTTAAACATCTTATCGGTGATATGGCTCTTATAATACTGCTTTAAAGCATCACGCAGAGTTGTAAGATAACCGTTTAAAGTAGGATAGTCATAAACTGTCTTCTTAGAAGTGCCTGTGCCCTCTGTATGAGAAGTATTCAACTCCTTTGTGATCTGATATACACCATAAGTGAGTTTCGGATCATAGTTAGCAGTTTTCTTCGCTTCTGCAAGAATATTTTCCCAAAGAACTATCAACTTCTTGGATTCGGCATCCAAAGTCATTTTTGCCAGGTCAGCAGATGCAACTGTATCACCATTGGTAGTATCAAAGCAGAGTTCGTTACGGTAGTAACGACCATCAGAACCCGTGAATGACAGGCACTTATTCTGATTAGACAAGCAGGTATAGATCAAACAGGATTTAAGGAATACCTTGTCTTTGGTATAAGCATCACCGCCATCATAAGATGTGGCATAGATATCTTTACCATACCATTCATCTTGCGGATACATTTTAGAACACCATAATGGTAAATACTCCAAATACTTATCTTTACGAATCACCGTACCTCGATTATCATACAAAGGCATCCTCGTAAAATATTTATTTTGAGGTGCTAAATTAAATGAATTGATATGTGCAAAAGCAATAATATCAGGTGAATAATATGATGTGCCGTCACATTTTCTCCCAATAGCTTCTGTGCCATCACCTAAACAATAAACACCATCAGTAGGTTCATTAAATTTACGCCTATCATAAACAGATTCAAATGTAGAATGTGTCTTTTTAATATCTAAATCAGCAAGATAATCAATTTCGCCATCGCTATTTATATCAAATACTTTTGCTGTGATTGTTTCCAAAGAAACACATTCATTTGTCCATAATATACAAGTAATAGCCGAGGGTGTTGCATGGAAATATGCACGATTGAAAACAAAACATTCTTTACATTTGTAATCAATTATACCCGAAACTTTCCAATATTTAATTGGTGAGAATACAATATAACTATCGGTTGGTTGTCTTAAATAAAATTGAAACCCCGACCAAATAAATTGATTTGCTAAATCTCTTGCTGTAGACACATTAGATTGATTAAACTCATCTAAATGTGCTTTCATCTCACCAAACATATATGATTGATTCGCCTTACCTGCATCAGATTTTTCAGATGATGAAGTGTCTCTATAAGGTGGATTTTCAAAAAGAATAATCGTACACTTCGGATCATCAACATACTGCTTGATTAAAGGATTATCAATATAATCCTTACTCATAGCATCAGCATTTGATACCTTACCGTTCTCATATACGACATTTGCTTCTGTTGGTGGAATAATATTCCGCACATCCTGACCAATACGCTCCAAAAGAACCTTATACTCATAGTATTCGTATGTAGATACTACACAATGAGAGATCAATTCATCTCCGTTCTTATCATATTTGCCGTAAAGAGCAGATTCAAGATTGCCTGTGCCTGCACAACGGTCAAGAATGATGTAATCATTACCATCAGGTACTCTTGCAACAGCCATCTCAACAAGTTCTGCCGCTTTCTGACAATAAGGTTCGGGGGTATAGAACGCTCCCAAATCTTTCTTATTCAAACGGTCATTAAGGCAATCCATCAGATATTTAAACTTCTCATTCGTAGGCGCTGTATAAGGATTGATAAGTCCTGCGAAATGTCTAGGATCTCTTATCTCGCCATTGATATTGATCTTACCGCTACCGTCCCCAAGAAAATCTCCCTTGGTTGCATTAGGAACTTCTCTATAATACCTTTCTGCCCACCCAACAATACAATTTTCATCCAGGTCAATCGGGATATACCATTCTGTATCCTTATTGATAAGGAGCTTCTGTACTTCTGCGGAATCAACCATTTCCATATAGTCATACTCAGCTACAGGATTTACATTCTTGGAAAAAGCTCCATTATCCTTAGAAGCAGCACCCACATAAATCTGCTGAATGTCATCAATGTAATCCGCAGAATTGTAGACATAGACCTTTGTTGCGTTTAGATCGATCAGAAGAATCCTCGCGGGAATCGACTCACCCTTTACTCTCATGCGAGACAGATACTTAATCGCCTGAAACAGGACCTTGCCTGTATTAGAAATGTTCAACTTAAATTCCATGATATTTCCATGATAGATACCATCGGTGTTATCAACAAGGATAGATGCATCTCCCTGGTAATCAATACGATAATTATCAAAGAAATCGATCTGTCCTGCCCTCTCAATGTCGTAATGCTTTTTCTGGATTGCCATTTTAGCCACCTCCTCAAAATAATCTTTCTCTTTTTTCTGTAACCATGCTGGAGTTTCTTCTTGTTACTCTGTAAGCTTCTACTGCTTCGCCATGCTTCTTATGCATTTCGTCTATTACGCTTACCAGATCCCAAACCGTTCCAAGCACTAGCAGCTCTTTTCCATCTGCGAATGTTACATTAAAGGTCTCCCAACTCGCAGCTACAACCCATTTTGCAGTGATATCTATATTTAATGCCCTGACATCATGAATGTTGTAATGCTTTTTCTTTCTTGCCATGTTATCAACCTCCCAAATGTTTACTTAGATTCTCCCTACCTACTATTAGATTAACACTTTATTCCGATTATTGCAATACATAACAATACAAAATAATATATGTATTAGATTTTTATTAGCAAAATAGTTGTATATACAATATTATAGTAGTATAATAATAGTAGGAAGTGATATTACAATGATCACATCGAGATATCATATATGTGGAGGATTTGAGTATGGAGAGCAAGAAACTGGGTAAATGGTTGAAAGAGCCTATCGACGGCGATAGGGATTGGTATTATATTGCCTGTTCTTTCTGTGGGAAAAGAGCAGTTGATATCAGATATAGATTCTGTCCCTGGTGCGGAAAGACTATGGAGAGCGGAAAGCTTTGGCTAGGGGATACTTTGGAAGAAGAAACCGCAGCCGCTAAGGATTAAATCAGAAAGAGGATATCATCATGACATTCAAAGACATACAAAACGAAGTGATCCGAGATTATAGGATTAAACTCGATCCCCATTCATCCTGCTGGGGAAGATGCCATGCCCATGTGAGGGAGAGACGGATATGTAAATGGCATCCGAAGAACAGCATCCAGAGCACATTCGATCTCTTTCATGAGATCGGTCACATTGAGACCACAAAAGGCTGGATGCGAAGATGTGAAGCAGAATATTATGCTACACAATGGGCAATCGACAAGGCTCATGAGTATGGTCTTCAGATCCCAGAGAAGACCATCAAGGAATACCAAGATTACATTGATATGGAACTTGCCAGAGGCAAGAGAAGACATGGCACAGGCTATCCAGAGAATCTAACTCTGAAGATATGAAAGGATAAACATCATGGCATATTACAAAGATGCAATGACAATTGAGAAAGCAAAGGAAATTCTGATTCATGAAAGAGACATCCTGAAGAGAAGACTGGAGCAATCGGATGCATTGTTCTTGCAGGAGAAGAAAGAAGCATTTGATCTTATAATCCAGATACTAGAGAATCAGGATAGCTGAAATAGTAACCATCAGGAAAGGAGGATAACATCATGACAAAGACATTGAGAAGATATACTGTCCGATACACCAATTATCTGGGAACGGCAAATAAGATTTGTTATGTTTATGCATTCAGTAAAGACAATGCATGGTGGAGAGCGAGCGAGGCAATCAGAGAACAGGAGCATGGCAATTATCCTAGAGAATGGAGAGTAGAGGCTGTTCTCCAGAAGAATGAGAAGATCAGATATTTCGAAAGAAAGGAGGCAAATTAAAATGAAACAAACTGATAAGAAAGAAATCAAATACCTGAATGTCTGTATGGACAAGGCTCTGCACGAAGAATTTGAAATATTCTGCAAGGCTCACGGCATGAGTAAGGTTGGCGCTACAGAGCAGGCAATCAGACAGTATATGGATAAAATAAATAAGGCATTAAAAGATGTTTAAAGTAAAAATTTGTCCATGATGATACCATAACAAAAAAAAAGAACGGCCCCTGATTTCTCAGGAGCCGTTTATATGTCGAAGTGAAATTTTATCTTGTTTTAAGGTTGTCAACAGTGGTCAGATGTTAACAACCGATAATGTTTAATTATCAGAATGTGCCGAGGATCTTACCAGATACGATAGTTGCGGGATTGACAACTTCACTGGCGTACATTGTAGCAACACCAGTCTGTGCTGTCATGTTAGCAAGACCAATCACACCTGTATCAACAATCGGCATATACTCACCGAACAGAGCGGAACTGTGCTGGATATCCTTACCCTTAGCACACATTACCCATGTGTTAGGATCGAAGTTAGGATCAACGATGATAGTGTCGATAGTATCGAGCTTACCAAGCTTGTACGGGCCAACAGTCTCTGTGATGGAATCAGCTACGAAACCGTTAATCATCTTAATGTACTCAGCAGCCGTTGTACCAACGATGAGCTTGTTACCTGTGCAAAGTCTTGTCTGCTGGTAGATAGAAGCAGAAGCCTGTCCGAGCTTAAGCTTGAACATATTGAGGTAGTCCGAAGGAACTACTGCACCAGAAAGAACAGGAGCAGCATCCCAGTTGAACTGAGGCTTATATGTAGCAGCATCCTTGAGCTGTGCGAAGCAGGTGCTGTTGATTTCAGCCGTGATCTCGGAGATAGCGGCTTCCTTAGCCATATCGCCAATGTTTACTCCCCACTCTTGAGAAGCAGCAAAAGCGGAATAAACGCTCCAGTAGCAAGCAAGCTCGTGAGCCTTAGCGATGAGAGTGATCTCATCCTGAGTAAGATAAACCTTACCCATCTTAGCGCCATACTGACCATTCTGATCGGGGCCAACAGTCTCGTTGTCGTACTCGTAAGTAGCGACTACGTTAGCTGTGATAGCGGAGCCAGAAATCTCACCAGTAGCATAGTTAATCTCTGCGTTAGCAAGAGGAGAACCAGCAGCATCGAGGAATCCACCGTTACCGTCGTCAACGTACTTCGTGTCGTTAAGAACGATAGAAACAGAACCAGGAAGGATAGGTGTGTAAGCAATCATACCAGCATTGGAAGTAACTGCTACAGTCTCATTCTTTACGATTCTGCCAGCGAAGTTAGCATCAAGACCCTGGCGGTTAACGAAGGGAGAATTGAGGATGTCGCCCATAGAGGTCTCACCCTTTGTATTCTCAGCAACAACCTTCATATAAGGGATCATCTGCTGACGGGACTTCATTGCTACAGAACCAAATACATCGAGAACAAGGAGCTTCTGAACGAAAAGAGGAAGCAAATCGATGAACTCAGGACGAGCCATGATGTTATTGGAGTTTGTAGCAGCCATTACGTTCATTCTACGTGTTGTGCTGATGAGCTGATTAGCAAAAATTCTCTGCTCAGGAGTAAGCTGAACCTTAGAAGCCTTGATTCCCTGACGAGAAGCCATTCTAGATCTTGCACTAGCTGTAATAGATGTACCAGCATTAATAGCACGAGGGGCAGCGCTCATCGGCCTACGAGCAGGTCTGCGAGCGGGCATACGGCTAGATGCAGTTACACGATTAGAGGGCATAACCCTACGAGTTGTCTTCTTAATAGCCATAATAAGTGTCTCCTATTAATAATGTTATAGTTTTATAATGTCGCCAAATTGTTATCATCCATATCGTCAACCATATCAATAGGTGAACCGATGTAATCTTCATCAGTATCGTACATAGGTACTACACCTATATTAGATGTGTTAGTGGCTCCCTTGATCAAGTTTTCAAGTTCGCGTACCGAAGTAGATGCGGTTACTGGCAACCCAGATACTGTTGTTCCTAAAGCAGTCGCATAGAAATCCGCATATGCTTGCTGATAACTATGTAACATCTCTTCACTTGCCACAATCCGAGACTCAAGCTCGGAGATTGTCCTAGCGGAAGAGGATACCTTTGATTCCAGACGCTTCACTTCTCCATCAAGGTTTGATGCATCTCTCTTTACGTTTGTGCTTGCAACAACAGTTTTGTTCAGCTTGTCGCGTAATTCAGAGATCGTGGCATCTCTATCATCGATATCTGCCGAAGAACATTCTATCTTCTGCTTATATATAAGGTTAGTTTTATTTGCCTCTGATAATTCCTTAGTTATTTCGGAATTTTTCTGTTGCAGAAGCTTTTTACTGGCGGAAATTTTTTCAAGTCTGGACTCTGTATTCTTTAATTCAGTTTCCAGTTTATGATTAGATGCAGTTACTTTTTTAAGTCTCTGCGTCATTAAATCGTTCTGACTAGATGTGATTCTCTTTAAGCTCTTTAACTTACGGGAATAATCTGTTCTAGTTGCTCTGAGTTCCATCTTTACAGAAGCTAATGTGGCTTCCAGTTCGCTATTCTTCTCGCATTCAGCCATATACATATCTGTCATGGCCTTGAGCTTCTTAGCAGTAATCGCCTCTTTATCTTCATCGGAACATTCAGGGCAAGTATCTTCAGGTGTACCGATATCCTGTTTCCTGGCTTCGAGTTTCTTGTACTCAGCGGAATGAGGATTAAGATTTGCCTGGAGTTCATCAATAGCTGTAGACGATGAAATGTACTTTAAATTCTTATCAATAGCTGCCTTAATCTTCTTATACTTAGGATCAGAAGTTGCAACAATCTCGATAAATTCAGGGATAGCATCAACATATGCAGGGAAAGCAACCAGATCAAAACCTCTGAAAATAAATGTATCAGGATCTACATTTCCCTCTTCATCTAAATCGCCCGCGCCTCTAATAGAAATACCGAATTGAACGCCTGCGTCAATAAAAGACTTTACAACTCTGCCTACGGGAGTATCAATAAGATCAAATGTACCGTAAATCTCATCATTCGGCTTAATCTCCATAGAAGTCATTACAATACAGGCATCTTTGAAATCCTGACAGTTAGGGTCTTCGGGATGACCTAAGAATCCGATATAATACCTATGCTCCATAGCATCCTTGTACTCTTCGGAATCAATCAACTTCTTGAAAAGCTCTCTATTGAGCTTCATATCGTTGTTATTTACTACCGCTGCATCACAACACTTACCTTCAAATGTACCTAAGATGGTACTTGTGGGATTAACTGTATTTGACTTTATAGGTCTTTTTGCCATTTCAAATCATCTCCTTATCAAGCCTGATATCCATAGTATATGAAGCCATAGAAATTAACATCGAAGTAATCTACTTGAGAATTGCTATCGTCATAATTGAAAGAATCTACAAGACCCTTTACATATTTTAAAGCATCATCTCTGAGTAACGGAATCGGTTGCGAACCATAATTAATATCAGCATCATTAGTAAAACGCTCTAATTGATGGTCATAATAACGGTCAAAGAAATCTGCTCTTTCTTCTTTAGTCAGATTACCTAAATCTTCAACCCGAAGATCTTCCCAAGAACCATCTGCTCTGGGACAACCAATCCAACCCCAAGAACCTTTAGTATATTTCCAAGGATTTTGTATGCAATCAGAAACAAATGTAGCTTTATCCATCAGATCAGACTTAGGAATAAGCACTGCTACTCGCATAGATTGACCCCCAGAATATCTACTAATTCTTGCGTTAATCTTATATCCAGGGAACTTCTTTCTAAATTGTGTTCTAATAATCTTAGCTATATCTTTGATATCCATATGGGGGTCATAGTTTTGGCCTTCCCAACCTACAGCACCCATATAACCGTCAAATGTCTTTCCGCCAGCTTCGTATTCAGTAGAATCTGCTCTTACATAACTGGAAGGGTATTTTGTAAATCTGCGCATATCAATACTCCTCGTAATATATTACATATTTATATACTATATATATGGTTTCAAATATTTAGTGGTCATTTTATTGACCACTAAATTCGATTATTAATGCAACAACTGTATTATTAACCATTATTCTGCTGATTTATAAGTTCAACTAACTCATCCCAATCAGGAATCTTATCTTCCATACCGCGTCTAAACTCAATCATTCGATAAGTACCATAATTGCAGCGAATCCTATCCACTACCTTAAACACATTAGATAATGCATTTACTACATCATTAGAAATGTAATCCTGCAAGAATGTACCTGAATATCCGCCAGGAAGATTGATAGTTAAATCGCCCCAATCTTCATCTGCGGTAATATCATACAAGAATAAGGCAATTCCACCACCATATGCATACTCGGCTTTATATAAAGCACAGGTATCACCTTCATAATCAATAGTAATAAGTTCTTTGTTACCCGTATTTGTGGCCGCAGTTATTGTGCGTTGAGGTACTTTTGTAAATTTTCTTGCCATAAATATCTCCTTTTTACTTCTTCAGCAACGTATCCGCTACATCTTTGCCTAATAACTTACTGGTAAGTCTTACCATACCGCCTACGGCTAAAGTCTTGAGAGCTTCTTTAATGAGTCCGCCTTCAACTACTTCATCTTCTGCGATCTCATTGTATTCCACATCATCAAGTTCTTCGTAAGTGGCTTCATTGATCTCCGCTACTTCATCAACTACTTCAGGCTCAACTTCTACTTCTTCTGCGGCAGTCTTACTAATGGAATAAGTCGAATCCCCGATAGTAACTGTAATCTCAGAATCATTCTCGTTAAGGATAATATCCTTATCGGATAATTCATCAATCTGCTGAAGGAAGTCTAAGAGACTTGCTGTTGTGAATAAGATTTCGTTATCCATTTTTGTATCACCTACTCAATCCCCTATATTAATACATTACGCCAGGAATTTTAATTCCTTCATTATATAAATCATTAACGATACCAGTAAACTCATGTATAGTTAATGAAGGAAATCTACCACCAATATTAAAGATGAGTTGTAAATCATCACCTTCAGAAATAAGTTGCTTAACATAATTCTTAATGTCTTCTTTATTTGTGGAGGATGCTTTTACATAACCACTCGGATACTTTGTAAATGTTCTTTTAGACATAAGTTAGTCCTCCACGGTTTCATCTAAGAAAATAACAAGTGCATTGTCATCAACCTCTGCCCAAGTACCTCCGTTTTCAGGAAAGATATCATACTGGCTATTTTTCATAAGCCAAGCCTTGCATCTACGAACATTCCCTGAATAGATTTCTGCATCATAAGGGTCAAGTAATACAACTTGTGTGTTTTCGTTAAATAAATCAAGAAAATCAATTATATGCATAATTTTATATCTCCTTTACATTAATTATTCTTTAAAATCTCATCTACTGTCAGATCGCCACCCTGTCTATGGATAGGCGGAATACCGTTCTGCTGCAAAATTTTATTAACTTCGTCATCGCCTAATAAGTCTAATACCTTCATAGCACCTGTAATAACCCAAGGAACTGTGTCAGGATTAGGATTAGTGCGATATTTGTAATAGCCGTCTTTAGGAAGATAAGGAAGTCCTGCAAGAGAATGTTGATATTTATCGCTGCGTTTCTCGATTACATTACCGTTTTCATCAACAGAAGTACGCATATATCCACGCTCATCGGATTGCGGTTGATAATTAATCTTCATTACATATTGGCATTTTGCCCAGATAAAGTCTTTAGGAAACTCTACTTCTCCCGTTTCTTTGTTCTTTCGGTCAAATTGCTTGGCTCTAGGGATATCTCCTAAATGCCAGCCAGGACGGAAAGATAAAGTCTGGCCGCCTTTAGCCTGCTTAACCTGAGGTCTGCCTGTCTTAGATAACCCAGCAAATTCACCCTCTTCAGCTTCCAACCATACACCTACAGGTGTATCTGCTCCGCCAGAATTAGCAACCATAGGCGGATATAATTTACCATTCTTTACCCTAAACACCTTATAGGCGACACCTTTTTCGATGTCGTCATAATAAGACTGGTCTTGAGCAATTCCTGCTTTTATGTAACGTTTCAATATCTTCATATTATTATTAAAGGTTATTTTAATCCGTTGTGCTTAAAAAGTAAGATAATTCGTCACCCTTGAGGTTGTCTAATGCGTACTCATCTGCCTTTTCCCAAAGGTCATTATAGATTTCCGCAAGTTCGGGATTTGTTTCGTAATGTTCCCAAATCTTCCAATTCAGCACCATTACAAGTTCTGTAAGAACCTTGTAGTCTGTATCCGCATAATCCATTGCCCTTCTATAAGTATCCATGATTGCACGCTTACCAAAAGGCTCTGCGATTCCGAAATCCATATAGAAAGTAGTGATCTGTGTATAGCCGAATGCACTTTCGCTATCAAACTGCTTATAACTGAAACCCATAACAAAATCTCCTTTATATCTTTATACTTATATTAACGATATACCTGATCATCTTTCGTCTATGAAATCGGCTTCAATATCATCGTAAAATTCCATGAACTGATCTTCTAATGTCTTGATATACTTACCGAGATCATTAGGTCTTCTGATCCTTCTGAAATCTATTCTGGCATCCATAGTAAATTCCCAGCCTTCGAAAGAGCAGTCAACTTCAAGCTTATCCCCGTCAATATAACATCTCAGGGCTAAATCATTACCACGATAGTCAGTATATTCCCTGATAAAATCCTCTAACGGAATTTCGATGTAATCTATTTCATCATCTCTAGTAAAAAATTGATCGTCTTCGTAATACATAAATAAATTCTCCTTTAAACTAATGTCCAAACTTCTTCTTGATGTTGTGCAGGATAAAGATATCGCAGACCGTTAAGCTGCTCCAACCCACCAAGCTGTACTTTCCAGATAATTTGAACTACCTGATTAATACCTACTCGAATAATACTTCTCTGGACTCTTTGGCGGTTTTCTTCTACTGTCATATCTTTCCAGGAATTTGTGGTCTGATATATAATTATGATGTTAGACCCAGCCGCAGGAACATAATCAATAAATACAATAGAATTAGTCGAAGTATCCAGATTGTAATTTGTAATAATCTCATTATCTACTGTAACGGAAGTAATGGCTAATGCATGTTTGCTAAATTCAAACGAAGTGGTTTCGCCATCACCTTTAAAGATATCCTGAACACCTACTTCCGCAGCTTCATCATCAGAAGGCATAATCCTATAACCAGCAAGAAGTCCGTTATCTCCGCTCTCATTGTAATAAGACTTAGACCACAGACCTGCCTCAGTTATATAGATATAATCATTATTGCCCCTAAATTCTTTTAAAGCGCCTGTAGAAATCATTGCACTATATACTACATCTAAAGTATTGGGAACTTCACTTGCGATTTCAGGAACCAAATCTCTATATGTAATCTTCGATCTAAGCGTAAGAGGAACTATCTGATCATTCTCTATCTTAGCTTTGATCAATTCGCAATTTATGGCATCCGCACTATCTACAGTATAGATAACCGCAATCCTTCCAGTATAGGAAGTTCCATTTGTCAATTTTAGTACCCACTGGTTATTGTTGTTCAATGAAACAGTATAGTCATTAACTGACAATACATTGCGTACCACGGAAGTATCATGAATATCCTGGTTAATAATTCCGCCAGGATATACCGTAACGGAAATTATGCTATCTTTGTCTTTAGTTAAAGGTTCTGAAGTAAGAATATATTGTGTAGAGCCTGCGTCATAGAAATCCTGAGTAAGCTTTGCAGGCTTTAAAGAATATGGATAGCCTAAACCAAACCACTCTCGATCATTGTTTGCGCTACTATCGTAACCATCTGCACCGAAACCAGGGGTCTGATTGATATATTCCGAGAATCTTAATTGAGCATTTAATTCTTTTTCTTCGGCAGTAGCACTTTCAGGTGCTATAGGAGTATAACCAAGACCTACGGGTACAATAAATTCATCCTCATCTACTGTAATAGTCTCGGAATCCTGAGAAGTCAGACCCATAGTACCTAAAGAAA
>Ga0310786_10008176_pt1 | contig 13480 bp, 14 predicted proteins | sample AusTroGonzalo_MG_FD_203881 | JGI IMG/M metagenome (GOLD analysis project Ga0310786, IMG submission 203881) | Bovine rumen microbial communities from tropical cattle in Woodstock, Queensland, Australia - Gonzalo_03 (v2) (version 2) | ecosystem: Host-associated > Mammals > Digestive system >... | reverse complement strand
ATTCCAGAAATCATAATGTTTCTTATAATGACAATCATCCATTATCCTTACTTCTGTATATCTATCATTTTCATCAATGAAAGATATAGCATTAGCTTGATGAGGTTTATCACTTAAATGGAATAATCTCTTTTGATCAAAGCAGATGTTAAACAAGTTTACATATGAACGCCACATGTTAACCAATCTAGGTTCAGAAAGAATAGCACGCTCTAGCGTCCATACAACAGCAAACATTCTTTTATCACTACTACGAACCTTATAAATTATTTCATCGATCTTGTTGAGGGTTTTATTTGATATACGTAAATGATATTCCGGATGTAGTCTATATCTACTGATATCGTATTTCAATGATTCATGATATGAATTCTTGTTATGTACTTCTTGCAATACTCTTGAGCGTTGTCTATCGATTCCTTCTGTAAGAATATCTCTTATGTCATAGAGATATTCGAGAATATCATTTTCTGCATCAGGTTCAACATCTTCAGCATCACAATATTCTCTGATAACAAATACCTTGTCATCGGTTGGAATAATTTTATTCATTTTAATCTTCCTTTCGACTTTTTATTAATATGAATTTGTATTCATATCATACAAATAATATGTATTTATAAAACACAAAAAGGAGTTGTATTATTATGAAAATATCATTGAAGAATGGTGACATCTCAAGTGTATCCGAGGAAGAGCTGGCTGCATACAAAAAATACGTAATGGATAAATATCCAGATGAAGTCATCGATGAGATTATTCTGGAATTTGATGGTGATGAGGTTGGTCTTGAGATTCATAAACATGCAAATCCTTTCTTAAGGATCCGCCGCATAACTGGGTATCTGGTTGGAACTCTTGATCGTTTCAATGATGGTAAACGTGCTGAAGAAGCAGATCGTGTAAAACATACTGTGACTGAATAAAAAAAAATAATGGGGGACTAATGTCCCCCATTATATCATATTTAATTTGATGAAGCACAGAATACTTCAAGTATCTCAGGATGGAATTTTCCATTGACAATATCATCGAAGAAATTCTTGTTTACGATAACATTATACTTGTTTTTTATTGAAGTATAACATTTGTTGTATCGTTTACCATTCTTCTGGATAGCAGCACATATAAGAATACATACTGTAATGTCGTCCATCTTTGCTTCATTGACAGCAACCAGAGCACATTTGGTTCTGGCAATACTCATATACGCTATCATTGTTTTTGGATTCTCTTCTTTAATAACCTCTTCCATATCCTTTGCAGACAGGATGTGTGCAGCTATTGATATATAGAGACTCTTGGGAACGCCATCAACATTTTTGAGGAATTCCTGTTTGTCTATGAACTGCTTTCCAAGAACAATATTCGCAAGTTCAGCTGATGGATTCTTTATTGCATCTTGTGTTACTGTTAGATCAACCTTTGGTGCTTCAGTGTGTTCCTCAACAACTTTGAACACATGAATCATGTTATTTTTGATCTCGAATATTCCTTCGGAGCATTCCTTATATCCTCTCCTGGAAAGGAACTTGTATGAACGGTTGTAATCAACGAGACCGGTCTTGACCAACTCTTCGCTAGCTTTATCGAGACAGTCGGGTTTGAAAGTCATACCGTCACATCTCTTGACAAACTCGATCAGTGTGTTCATCTGTTCATCAATCGGTCTGTTTGATTTTGGAGGGATGTAATGTCTGTTGGTAGTGTCCTTTTCTTCTACAGGTACTATCTGTTTTTCTGGTTCTACAGGTACTTCTATAGGTGGTGCTTCTGTTATAACAACAGGCTCGTTTATAACAGTATCAGAAACTTTAACAACATCAGTCGTGTTTGTAACAACAGCTGTTAAATCGAGCTTTGACGGTATGACCCAGTTCTTGATCTTGTCATAAGAATCTCTCAAAGATGGTTTGAGATAGAACAGATCATCTAATTCTTCCGGTGTGGGATTATAGTTCTTGATCATCTCTGCAAGTGTGTGCAGAGATTTTGTTGCATCAACAACGTCTCTTAATGTAGCAGCCATCAAACCACTCCTTTCATTGATTGAGCAATTGTACTTTCATCGTCATTCATGATTTCCTGGATATAATCAAGTGGGAGTTTGACACCAAAGTTGTCAACAAGATATTCTCTGATATCCTCAGCAAAACACTTCTTATGAGTTCTCTGATAATCCTTGATAAGGATCTCATTCTCATCCTTCATAAGCTGCATGTCGTTGTTGACTTTGTCCTTGATTAATTTGAGACTCATATTGAGATCTCCGGTCACCAGGAAATATTCACCAATTTTAAGACCAACGTTTTCAACTTTCTTCATGTGTTCTCTCGGGAAGAAACTTCCATTCTGATACACGAAGAACTTATCTGATATCGCCGAATGTTTAGTCTTATTTCTGATCTCCTGAATCATGTTACGGGTAACAACAGGTCTACTGTTCTCATACATCTTTAGGACTTCTTCCGTCTTGCCGTTGAATTCGACAAGCCTTCTACAGATATCTTCAACAAGATACTGCATGTCGGTAGGTCTGTCTTTTGGACATGGAATCCATCTGAGGTTTGTACAGGATAAGTTTCGTCTATCACCATCTATATGCTCGATGATGTAGTTTCCGGATCTGTCCCCTGAAGTGATGCCAAATGCCCTTGTTACGAGAGGGGCTACTCTCTTCGCCGACGTCAGATCACCTTCATTCATGATGACTCTCATATCACCGTCGATGAAGGCCTGTCGTTTAATGCATCCTTTTCCTATATCGTAAACATCACCATATTCAGATATCATCCAACCGATATCGAATATCTTCCTCCACGTACAATCTCTGAAAGCCAACCAGGGATTTTCGTCAAGGTTTACCTCCGGTGCCTCGACAACTTTGATTTCTAATGGCTCTCTCACAAAGAATGACTGGATTGTTTCGATATCTACCAAGATATCTGTGTTGATCTCACTGAGAACCATGAGGTCCTCAAGTGAGACAGCGTAGTTCAGTGATGAGGCGAGGAACTCGAGCTCATCACCGAACTGTCTTGCTGTTGATAGTAACATTATTATTCCTCCTTCGTTGTTTTAAATTGTTGATATTTCAGATGACACTCCAAAGAGTCGTAAACAGGTCATCGAATGCTGTGGCTTCTTCATCCGCATCATCGTCATCGTCATCGACATCACAGTCATCATCATACCAACTTAAGTGGTGTTTTTCTGGCACAGTCAGTTACACCTCCCATTAATAATGCCAGACTGTCTTGATGTGTGTATTCTTCGGTATTACTTCGATTAATTCAATTCCACATAAAACACACCTTGATGACCACACCATACAGTCATCTTATAAATAATATACATTTAATTTTTATAAATTATAGAAAGGATTTGAAATAAAATGGATGGTATCAAAGAAATACTTCTGAAGACTCCTCTTGAGCAAATTGATAAAGCATTCATTGAAGATCACTTTGCTGCTTACTATGATAGAGAGACTAAACAGAATAAACCAGCACCTTACAATGTAACTGATCTTTTTGAATTAACGAATGCTGAGTATCCTTATGTGAAAGAAGGAAAAATAAAAACATCTGCTGGACAGTTACTCATGAATCGTTATGTATTAGAAGCACCAGGAATTATCCAGGAACTTGGTTATTGGAATATTCCTCTTGATGCTGATGGATTAAGTGATCTTGTTACAGCTGTTAATAATCTCTGTGTAAACGATAAGATTACTACAAAACAGATTGGTGAATTCGTAGATGCTCGTGACAGATTAGGTTTCTGGACTACTGGATTCCTTTCGGTATCTATTTCATCAGCTCTTATTCGTCCTATGGAAAACGTAAATAAACGTAAGGATGAATTGTTTGAACAGTACAAAGATGACATCAACAGTGATAATCCTGTACGTCAGACTATTGCGGTTAACAAGATCGAAAAAGAGCTCGTTGATATGGTTAAGTCCAATCTCAAAAATGACCCTGGATATGATATGTATAGAAGTGGTGATGGTAATCTTGGTAATAACTATAAGACCATCAATGTCATGAGAGGTTCTGTATTCAATAATAGTACCAAGAGATATGACGTTGTTAAATCATCACTGATGGATGGTATCAAGAAACAAGATATTACTCCATTTGCTAACTCAGTGCTTGCTGCAGCATATCCTTCAGCTGTTGGTACTGCTGAAGCTGGTTATATGAGTAAGATCATCCTTTCACTTCTTCAGTCCGAACAGTTGGATCCTAATCCTAATTCCGATTGTGGTACACAAGCTACTATTCCTCTTACTATTACTAAGAAGAATTCTAAGTATGTATTATTCAGATATATCAATGATGGTGGAAAGAAAGTATTAACAGATCTTTCAAATATCAAGAATTACATTGATAAAACTGTACAATTATATTCTCCTCAGTGTTGTAAGAATAAACTGATATGTGGTAAGTGTGCTGGTAGAGTTTTCCATAATCTTGGTGTCACAAACGTTGGTCTTCTTGTTACTCAGATTACTGATAAACTTCTTAACCTGAAGCTTAAATCTAAACATGACCTTTCACAGAGTGCTGGAATCATTGATGAAAAATATCTGTTCCTCACACCGAATAAATTCTATTCTATTCAGGATGGTTATCTTGTAAATAAGGTAACTATGAAATGTTTCATTCCTAGAGTTCTCGAGGAAATTAGTGGATTCGTTCGTGAAACAACTACTATTGAATGTATGGGTATATTCCCTGTTAAGTTCTATGATAACAATGGCAATGAATTACTTTCAACCATGATGGTTATTCCTGCACAGATGAACTTCAGTATCTATAATGATATACAGGAAGATCCTGATAATTACATTGTAACATATGATCCTGATAGTAGAGTATGTTCTCTTGGTATTCAGCAGACATTTAAGAATGCTGAGTTCTTCATCAATCAGGTTTATCTGTATTCCAAGAATCCTCAGATTCCTTATAACCTCTTAACTGAAATGATGTTTAGATGTTTGGAAATCAATAAGACTGATTTAACTGGTCCTGCTATCACATATGAATTACTTGCACGAAGAGTATGTCGCAAAGGTGATCAGTCATTCGCTATTGCATATGGTACAAATCCAAGTATCGATCCTCTTTCATATGAGAAAGTAAGATACAGAGATGCTGTACAACAGGCTGGTGTATTACAAGCTATTCTCTTTGAGGATATTAATACTGGTCTGAATAAAGGTCTTGCTGCAACATTAAATGGAAAGAAACCTACATACACACCTCTTGAAGATGTAATAAAAGCATAAAAAAGAAATATGGGGAGCATAAGCTCCCCATATTATCATATACCGTAATCTTCTTCGTCTTCATCACGTGCTTCAATCTTAGCACGGATACGAGCAAGTTTTTCAGCATCCTCTTTAAGTTTACGCTGTTCCTCTTCGATACGTTTCTGTTCGGCAGCAACTTCCTTATCGATGCGGATCTGTTTACGTTTAGCAACAAATCCTTCCTTATCGATTGAGAATAACTCAAGGAAGTTCTTACGCCATGTAGATCCAGCTGCATGTACATGTCCACCACCAGTGATGAATTCATACCTAGCACCATAGTTCTCCTTCAGATATTCAATGAGTGCCTTACAATCAGCACCTTTATTTTCATCTGAATAGAATGTGAACCAGTACTTTTCACCGTCGAAGCTGTACTTACAAACAGCATCAGAATAATTATACATATCCTGGAAAGTGAATGAATTTCCTTCAGGAGTATTTAAGAATGCAACATTCTTTCCATTGATATTTACATAGAAACCATTAGAAAGATTCTTAGCGTCTAAGAGGTTTCTATATCTGAGAATGATTTCTCCTTCTTTGATAATATCCTGAATGAACTGATTCCTCTCTCTGTAATCAGCATTAGTGATTATATCATTCCATATCTGAGAAAGGGGATGCTTGTTAGGCTGAAGCATAAAACCATTTGTGAAATATCTTGTTTCAGTGATTTTATGCTTGAAGATGTCATGATCATCAATGAATCTGATAACATCAGGAATCTCAGGAATCATACGATCTGTAACAGGTGTATCAACATTGCTGACAGGTTCACCATTTTCAGATATACGACAACACTTGTTTCTGAGAGCATCATCATCGAAATCGAATCTAGCATTCATTGGTGACATACGATCTTCATCATTGAATACATTGGAATATATCCAACAAAGCATTGTACCAGATATTCCATTCTTGAAGAAGTACTGATATTTTCCTTCTTCGATATATTTCTCGAAAACATTATGAAACTCTTTGAAGTATTCAATACCAGAAGCATGATGATCGATGTGTAATACTCTACCACCATTACCAATCACATATCCAATGAAATTATCTACTTCTGGTCCCAGAGCAATATCAACGATTACAACAGTTTCATTCTCCTTGATAGCGGGGTATTTCTTCTCAAGATTTCCTGCATGATTGTACTCGATGAAATCTTCAGGAGACATCATTGTATATGGAATGATATATGATTTTGCAATAAATGCAGCACATCTACCATCATCATCATTATGGTGTAATATTTTAGCCATTGTTCTTTTCCTCCTCATACTTAAGGTATTCATCATACATGTCACTATCCAGTATCTGTTTAAGCATTGTATCAGAATCTATATCAATCTTGTTGGATTCAGAATCTGTAATATTGATATTTTCCTCAATGATAAGTTTCAATGTATGTATTATATTGAATTCAACATTATCAGAGAAACCTCCATCAATGAGTCTCGATTCAATATCAAAAGTATCATTCAGCATTAAGTATACAACAACATCCTTCTGATCACATGTTGTCTGAATAACGCTATAACAAAAAGCGACTTCACAGCAGTCGTCATAATAGTTAACATACTTGGTATCTCTGATATCGTTTCTTGTGATATTGATATCGAGCTTCTGATCAAAGTATTCAACGAACAAACGTTTGCATTTTTCCGCAGCGAGAATATCACCATATGATTCAAGTACAGGATAAAGACGTACATATTTAGTGTAGCATTCCGTTTCACCATCAAGGTACTTATCAACGAAGTCATGATCATAATCGATATCATCGAATACAATAGGAATTAAATCCTTGAGATATAACAGAAGAGGAATGCAGAGTTCTCTCATATGGAGATGAGCTGTTTTAGCACATCTTAATGAAAGAAGATTTCTTAAACTTCTGAGATTAGCAGTGAAACGCATCTCACATGCTACTGAGAAATTCAATACACTTCTTCTTTCCTGAGGCTGACACTGCAACTTAGCCATTTCATTATAAGCATCCTCATCCTGTTCACAAGATCTCTTCCAAATTTTGTATGCTGCGGAGTCTTGCTCAAATTCAATAGGAGCAATATACTTAATTCCTCCCTTTGAAGAATAGTCACAGTATCTAGTAGATTCAACAGAATAGCTAGCTATACGGTGACGAGTCCATTCTCTCAGTATACCGTTATCAAGTACCACATTAAATGATAATGAAACATGTTCAAGAACGGATGTGTGTCCGTTCTTGATACAGCTTCTGATAACGTTACCAAGATTATTGTAATTAATCTTACCCTCACTCTTATAACAGAGACGTGCTGCTGAATCTAACTCCAGCAGTATCTGATCTCCATCATATTCTTTAACAGGTCTGATTGAAGGTGTAATAATCTTCATAACGATCTCTCCTTTATTAGTTATCGATTAATCCGGATACATCATGTGAATCAAATCCAAATGTTCTCAGAAGATCTTCCTGAGTCATTGTCTTATCTTCATCAAATGTTTCCTCAATAGCCATGTCATTCTCATGACCAGGAACAGGAATATCTGCTTCATTAGATACAAAGAACTCAGCAGCCACTTCTCTAGCTTCATCCAGATCATGAGCCATGATAACACCACTTGCAGTAGCAACCATGTTTTCAGTATCAAAGTTCTCATACTCGAGAAGATACTGTTCATCCGCTGCTATATAAGCTGTTTCCTCGATTGAAACAACCTTGTCGAATACCATGACTTCAGAACCATCTTCCTTGTGATCAAGAACATATAAGCCTACGACATTATATGTGTTGAGTTCTACATCAGCATCAGTCTCTTCTTTATCGAAGTTACCAACACTAGCCATCTGACTGAGAAGTGTATCGTCTTCCATTTCAGCATTGAGTTCTTCATTATCATGCATAATCTCATCAAGACTACTGTAAGCATTCTGAAGAACCTTTATTGTCTGATATGTTACTGTGTGCTCCTTGATTGTAGCAATAATATTCATTGCATCAAATCCCATGAGCATTGCTATAGCAATATCACCACTCTCTTCAGTATCAGGTTTACCCTCGAAATACTTCTTGTAGTCAATATCAATCTGATACTGCTTGAAGAAGTTGGTGAATTCACTGATAGCTCTCTGAGCAAGAGTTGTATCATCACCATCCTCAGGCTTTCTGCCATAAGCAGAATCAACCAGAGATCTCATAATACCTCTGATACCCATCATGTTTGTTTCCATCTGAGGGAGTAATTCTACAGACTTCTCCCAATCATATACATTGGCATCCATCATGTATGTCTCTCCGATAGAAAGATAAAGCGGAATACCAGCATCCATGTCATCACTTCCACCATTCATCTGGCCACCAACAACTTCCTCCTCGTTTGTTGTAGCCATGTTCTTAACGACGTCATTAAGTAAATCCTTGTGATCCATAATCATTTTCCTCTTTTCTTAGATTTTAAATTATTCTTTTTCCTGTTTGCTGATAATGCTTTCAGCACGTCAGCAGCTGATGTCATTGATGCAATATCATCATCAGGGGTTCTTTCTGATCTGATGATAATCTGATCAACATTATCATCACAACCGTGTTTAGTGTGTGTTTTCTTCTTTCCCATGTGCCATAATCCTCCTTTCGTAACACACAGATTTGTAATAACTGAATGCACACAACTCATTCAGTCATTGTAAATATATGTGTGTCTAGGAGTGAAAAAATTATGTTAGAATTCTCAATCATCACAATCTCGGCATTCGTAGGCGTTGGTAATGAATGTATTAAACTCATAGCTAATTCTTTACGGAAAGATTGGAATAAATATATTCCGATTTGTTCTTTAGTGTTAGGAGTTATTCTTGGTATATCAGGATACTTCATTCCCAGTGTTCCTATGGGAAACAACATCATCGAAGCTATCTTTATCGGATTAGCTGCAGGTGCATCAGCAACAGGTGTTCATCAAGTTGGTAAACAACTTACCAAAAAAGAAGAAACACTTCCTCAGGAATTGGTAATACCGGTAGACACTCTCTATGAAGCGATGAAGGAAGATGAAACCATCACATTCAATGATGGTGACGAAGATTATAAGGAAGATGAATAAAAAAAAAATATATTGGGGAGCTTACGCTCCCCAATATACCTTTCTTGATTATAGCTGGAATTTCACTATTCCATTCTTTTCAACTTTGAAAGATGAATCTAAGATTTGTTTATTACCAAATTTCTTTTGGATAGATTCTACATAGTCGGGCTTCTTGTACGAAGCAAGAGTATTTCTTTCATCACGGGTGAGTTTGATGGTACCGCCTTCTGTATCATAAGCAGTAATGTTTCCATCAGTAATAATAACCTTCTGTATTTTTACACCCTTTTTCATTTTTCAATCCTACCTATCTTCTTTAGTTTCCTATTTCATCTCAACGGAAGTGATTTACTCTGCCATCTCCCCAGTAACTTGTTACATGAGGGAATTCACTTCGATGCATGAAATAGTAATCAACAGCGTCTATACATGACTGTGTCACGTTATACCTATAATATGGAACAGCATAAGCTGTTGAATACTGATACGGTGCTGTGATTACATTATAAATGGTGTTAGGTCTACCACCGGTCCAACCGCCATCATAGTAGCGGTTCATAACAGTTGCTACAACAAGTGCCTTGTCGTATAAAGACACCCAGTCAGCTCCATATTCTGAGCCAACTATATTACACAGATATATTCTTTCAGTATCTGTGATAAAGTTGCATGCATAATGTCCTCCGTTGTTTACAACTGTTTTCTGTGTTGTGGTAGTTGTAGCCGATTTCTGAGGAGGAATATATTCCTTGACAATTTCAATGTCTGCTTTACACTCAGAGCATCTTCTACACTCTAAACCATCGGTTGACGTGATCTCCTTACAAGTGGAATCAAACCACCTACAAGTATTCTTATGCACATAATGTGTTGAAGGCTTGTAGACTATGTATTCCCTTGGAGTCGTGGTCGTAGTAGTCGCAACTGTAGTAGATGTAGTGGTTGTTGTTGCAGAAGTAGTTGTTGTAGTCTCCTTTACTGTAGTCGACGTAGTAGAGGATGACGTTGCTGTTTCTGCATCAACTGGTTTCTTAGTAGATGTAGTTGTAGATGTAGTTGCTTTCTTCGCGGATGAGCTTGTTGTCGCTATCAAAGATGTCGTTGTTGACGAGGACGATGTAGACGTTGTTGTAGAAGATGTAGTACCAGTAACCGTCGTCATTGATACTGAATCTCCATAACCAATATATTCTTCGAATTCAGTAAATAAATCATTAGCAGAATCCATCATATCAGTTAACGTCTCCTGCATTGTTGTATTTACATCTTCTTTAGAAGTATCATTGATATCTTCCTGATGTAATGCAGCAAATACAGGCAATGCCATACAAGTTAATCCTACAGCTGCTCCAGTCAAAACACCAATTGCTCTCATGAACAATGATTTCTTTCTGACGTAGAGCGGCTGACGCCGGACGCCGTATGTATTTTTCTTTTCCTCGTTTGTTCTTTTCTTCATTATAAACATTCCTTTCGTTTATGGGGTTTGCTTGTTTTCTCAGAGCATTGTATAATTAAATAAGATTTACTCTGATTGGACATATGGACCTTTGTCACTAAGGTACTTTTACTTTGAAGAAGATTAAATGATAGGATTATATGTAAAACTTCTGGAATTAACCAGAATTTTACTAACTTAATGTTGTTTAAAATGTGTTTTTAACACGAATGTAATGATATATTCCAAATGTGTTCCGAGACCATTTGAAGAAGTATATCTCTTAAAATATATTGGGGAGAGAAGGAACGACAATGAACAATACACAGTTGATTGTTACAATTATCAGTGCCATTCTCGGGTCTGGCGGCATTACTGGTGCTATTGTGGCAATGCTTAGTGCCAGAAAATACAAAGCTGAAGCCAAACTTCTTGAACAGCAGGCTGAAGCAGCTCGCCAAGAAGCTGAGCATAAGATGAACGAATATATCGCATCACAGCTCAAAGAACTTGCTGAGACCCATAAGAAAGAATCCGAAGAACTGAGAAGACAGAATAAGGAACTGAGTGATCGTGTAAATGTGCTTACTGCGAAACTCAACTTACTTATGAACTGGATCGTTGGTGATAACAACCGATATGTCACATGGTTGGAATCAAAAGTTCATTCATACGATCCTGAAGTAATATTCCCACCCTATAAACCAGCACCCGGAATCAATGATGATGGTTGCGAGTCATTCGGTATAACAGAATAATGATTATAATTGGGGAGCGTAGCTCCCCAATATATCATTTATTTTTCACTTCTTCTAAGAGGTCTTTCAGAACGTCTGTATCCACATTCTTATCGCCTCTCAGTTGTAATGCCAACTCGTGAGCATCTTTAGCTAATTTCTCATTGTATGCTTTAACCAAATCTTTGTTCATTTTGGTTATCACTATATTCATTATGATAGCAAGCACTAAGATTGTTATACCAGTACCAACATAACTATTTGTCTTTGTACAGAGCAAATCGTGTATTGGTAACATGAATCCCATACTTATCAGACTAACACATGAAATAGTTGTGCCATACGAATTGAGTAGTTTTCGTAATGATTTTGTTTTCATTCTACACATTCCTTTCAATTTTATTCATTGAGATTATACTGTACGTATATTCAATGCATATAAATAATATGTATGCGAATTATAAAAATATATGGGGCTTAAAGCCCCATACACTCGCTTTGTTCTTTCTTTTCTTTTAATTGTGGATATATAATTAATATGATATAGAATCATTTTAAAGATTGATGATATGTTTTGTTCGAAAGGAGGTGTTTCGGTTAATGTTATTAACCGAATCCACATTACAGATGTTGGTTAATGCATTCCGTCCAGTACCCTCTGAGATTGAGAATTGCATTAAACCAGTAATGAATGAAGAATTCCATAATTCAGTTATGAAAACAATTCATCCATCGAAAGATTGTGATATTCATCCTGTGAGATGAGTTCATGATATTCATACGCTATAAACCATTTCCATCTCATCAATCTTTTTAGATTCTATATCATATAATTATTGATTGTTTATTACGGTTGTTGTTCATTACTGGTATCATCACTCCATGATAGTTCTCTTACATTAAGAGCTAAATGACCAAGAGTTCTTTTTCTGCTCTGATACCAGTACTTGTCCATTGGTACTGAAGAATCCCATATATCGTAGTAGCTACATATTTTACCACAGTAACGAATTCTACCAAAGACCTGTTGACAAGTCACTTTTGAAACGAAGGGACTGCATGAGATTATTCCAGTTATTCCAGGAATATCGGTACCAGTTCCACATGATCCAATGGTTGTGACAATTATATCAGAATGTTTAGCTAACTCGTTATCCTTTTTAGAGTTTTTTGAATTGATTGTTCTTATATCAACATCGTAAGGAAACTCTGGATCTTTTTGTAATTCCATTGTTAAAAAGTAAGCACATTCTTCACACAAATCAATCAGAGGCATGAAGATAATGAGTTTAGCATATTGATCTTCTTTGAATAGCTGTTTAACAATGTCACGACAGCACTTGAAATGTTGTAATGTTTTATCACGTTTGATAACCCATTGACCATATGAAGCAGGAGTCATACTCTTACTACCTACAACTCGGTATTTGTAGATGTTTTTGTTGACATGAGTGTTGACTTCCACACCATAATAGTTTACCCACTTCTTTGGTCTATTATCGGTCAACATAGCTGAAGGTTTATAATATACACAGCTACTGAATACATGACGGAAGATACTGTTTTCATCTTTACTACTACGACCATCTGTTGCAGTAAGATACAGATTTCTTTTTACATTAAAAATGAAATCCATTAATATAGTATCTTTGAATTCGAGATGTGCTTCATCAATGATTTTTAAACCAATACCAAGATTCTTACCAATATTCATTGCTAATTTCATACTACCGATTCTTTTTAATCCAGCACGAAATGTAGCATGAGTCATTAAGTAAACATCATAGTTTGGTTTATATTCTCCAGTAGCAATCTCATACAGTTCTTCTGAAGAATCTATCTCATGAACATATGAAGAATTTAAACCATTCATCTTGTATAATGAATTCATCCATTGAACTCGTAACTGAT
>Ga0310786_10008175_pt1 | contig 13480 bp, 18 predicted proteins | sample AusTroGonzalo_MG_FD_203881 | JGI IMG/M metagenome (GOLD analysis project Ga0310786, IMG submission 203881) | Bovine rumen microbial communities from tropical cattle in Woodstock, Queensland, Australia - Gonzalo_03 (v2) (version 2) | ecosystem: Host-associated > Mammals > Digestive system >... | reverse complement strand
AGCTGCTTAAAATCCTTCTCATTGTAGCAGTAAGGCTTTTTCCTCAGCTCAGATCTAAAGAGTCTGTGAAGAGGAGTAAGCTGCTGCTCTGTAGGAGGAGCTGTAAAATCTGCCTGTTCATCTTCTTCAATAATCATAGAGAAATTATAGATCATATCATGAAGAAAGCAGGAAACAGAAAGACAACTATCAATATCATTAATTGACAGCAGCTTGCCTTTGGCTTTGAGATCCTTTTTAATCTTCTCAATGCCTAACTGTGTAGGAACACTCATAAGCGTTTCTCCTTTCGTAAGAGTGAGCTGATAACAGCTCCTATATTTATTATTCTTGTTTTTGATAAAAAATATGATGCAAAAATAAAATATTGTTCTGAAATATACCCCTTGTTTGTACCCCCTGTTTATACCCCTTCCCTCTCTTTGGTAAAGAAATTCAGGTAAGCTTTTAGGTAAAGCCTTTCACTCCTTACGGCTCTGCTGTCTGTCTGCTGTCTGTCTGCCCTTCCTGCCTCTCTCTTAGCCAGGGCTTTGCATCCCCTTGGGGAAATAAAACAGGCTGAGGGGCATAGGTTACCCTTCCGAATAACCGCCAAAATAAAAAAGGTTTCTCTTCTTGAGGCCTGAAAAATTCCGAAAAAACAAAAAAGGGGATTTTCTCTAATTTCCTGCCTGTAGAAGTATTGCAAATCTATCACAATATGAAAATGAGGTTACAGAGGGTTAAAAAAAGGCAGACCATGCCATTGAAAAATAAGGCTTGCAGCGACTCTATTTTAATTAGTGGGCACAAAGCAAGATCCTATGATAGGATTTTGATAACAAATCAGAGGGGGTTATAGCATGGGCAAAAGGGATCTTATGCAGATTGCAAAGAAACTAAAGGGGCAGTATACAAAAAACAAATATCTGAGCTGTTATGATTTAAGCCTTGAGGAGTTATGTGATTTAACAGAGCTTGCAATAGCAGATCCTACACAGGCTGTAATAACTGCTTTTTCTGCCGGAATGGTAATAGGGGGCAGGGCAAGGCAGAAAAAAAGATTACCTGTACTGTAAGGGGGTTATGATATGCAGATAACGAAAGAGGAAAGAGATTTCATAGCAGCTTACAGGCTTGCAGATGCCAGGGCAAAACAGGATGCAAAGCAGATCTTAGAGAGGCATAGGCTCAGGGAGATCCCTGTTAGCAATATTATTTCTATCTCTGCCTTAAGGGGAATAAGTGTAGATGATTTATTATCAGAGATAGGGGGTATTCAGTAGTTAAAATGCAGTTTGCAACAAAAGCAGGGGGGTGTTTTGTAGTAGAGTAGGAGCTACAGGCCTTGTAAATACTTGCTTTTTGCTATGCTGTATTTTTTCATCTATCGAACATAGCATATAAAAGGCAACAAACAGCAAAACTCCTTTTTCTCTTCCGGCAAGGGTAAATATACGTTTGTTCCGGCAGACAGGAACACAGAGAAAAAAACAGCAGAAAACAGCCCCTTTTTGATACACTTTCAAGAGGGGTTTTGTTTTACAGATCATAGAGATAATTACTTGCAATAACGGATATACGATTATGCCCTAAGGCTTTGGATACTGTAAGCATTGCTTGCTTATCATACCAACAGCCTTTTTTATCTGTCCGGCAGCGGTACACAGAGTTTAAGCAGAGCCTCCCTCTCTCCTTATCGTAAAAGGGAGTTAACAGGCATACTTTATAAGGCCTTGCATACTGCTTATAGAGATTACAGGCATATACTCCCCTGTAGTGGTGTACATCACAGGCTGAGTGTATATCTCCTAAAACTCTCTTATCTCCTGCCTTTTCCATCAAAGAAACAACTAAGGCAACATTGCCTATAACAGGCAACTCTCTCTCCCTGCCTCCCTTGCCTTGGTTGCCTTCTACAGCAATAAAATACTGCTTATCATGATACCTGAGCTGATTACCCCTCAGAGATTCGGCCTCAGATCTCCTAAGGCCTGTTGCCTTAAGGAAGGAAACTAACTCAGCGTTTTTAGCCTCAGAGAAATGCTTATCCTGTTTCGCCTCTCCCCTGCTGCGTTTAATATCAGCTCTATGCCTTGAGGGGGTTTTGTCCAATTCCTTAGAGGATATGCCGTATAACTTAGCAATAGCAGAGGCAACGGCCTTAATTGTCCAGGCTGATTCCTTCCCTGCTAAACTCTGTAAGTATTGATTTGCATAGGGTTTACAGGCTTCTATTGTTTTACAATTATGATTACTCTTGCAAAATTTAGCGAAACGGCAGCATTTATCAAGGTAATCCTTAAAGGTTTTATAACTGTAAATATATTTCTTATACTCTCCCCCTGCTTTGGCTGAGTGTTTGCTTTTTCCGTATCTTGTGAGAGCTGAGAGCTTTTCCTGTATCTGAAAAACTAAACTGCCTTGCTTATGTCCCAAGAGGATCACTCTCCTTCCGGCAGGATCTCCGGCAGCGTTAAAAGGGTAAGAAATTAATACCCACAATTTATTATCCTGAGTTATGGTTCTCAGCTATGTAAACTGTAGTAAATAAAACAAGGCATAGGGTAAGCCTTGCAGATCATAACAGCCCTACAGGATAAGCTATTACGATTTTGCCATGTAAAACACGATAAATTATTATTGCTAAGTTTGAAATGATGTTTCTTGCCTGTTCCAGGCTGATTAAAGATTTTCCTCTTAAGGCTTAATTCCTAAGGCTTATAGCCTATTCTTTGGTTTGCTGATAATACAGCTCTGCCCTATAAAAGATAATAGTTTTCTCTCCCCTGCCGGCATGGCAAACCTGAGGGGAACATAATTAATCTTGTTGCCTGCAAACGTCTTAAAAATAACTGCAATAATATTATACTTATTTTTCTACAAAAAAAGTGTGTTTTGGCAGAACACAACATTTTTTACATACCTATCTTGTAGTACAGCAAAAAAGGAAATCCCCTGTTGGAAGTTGTACGCTGGCTGCATCCACGCTCGGTCGGACAACAAGGGATCTCCCAAGGCTATTATACCATAAAAAGCCGTTTAAACCGACATTAAATTATATCGGTTTAACCGTCTTTTTTCTTTATCTTATATGCTTTACATGATGTTTATAATCTGATATAATTAGCTTGCAGAAACTCCTTTATTTTTTGTGTATTCTGTACGCTGATTTCAGCGGATATGAGCTGCTATTGCAGAGATGTAAGAGCAGCTCATATTTTTTTTGAAAGGAAGTGATAACGGCCTTGAGCAGGATGAGCAAGAAAATGCGTATTGAATGGGATTTTTTCATTAATCCTGAAACAGGCAGACGAACATATAACACAGTTTGCCGGAAGTGTAAGAGAGATTGCAAGCAGAGCTATAAAGCATTGCTTATAAACTGCCCTAATTTTATAGGCAAACGATCAAAGAAGGAGGTGTAATTGCTTGTGATCTTATCTCCTGAGGAGAAAAAGCAAAGGGCTGAGTATATGAGAAAATACAGGAAAAGAAACCCTTTGCAGACAGCAGAGGCCAATAAGCGTTATTGGACAAGAAGAGTAAAAGAACTAAGAGCTTTACAGGCTCAGGATAAAAGAAAGGAGTAATTAACTATGATTGGTAACAGGAATGATTTTCGGTTTTTCACAGATGCAACGGCAGCAGCCAGGGGAGGCAATGGGAAAACAACTCCTCATACAAGTTTCAGAGCCTTTGGAAACTTTGCAAGGGGAATTAACTTATCCCTCAGGAAGGATTATGAGGAGTTTGAGAAAGAGAAAGCAGAGATTAGGGAAGAATACAGCCCTAAGAAAGCTCAGGAAAAGATTGCAGAGAAAGAGGCTGTATTTAAGGTTAATGTAGGGGGAAAAGTGGATTTCCTTACTAACACTTTGGACAGGCTTGCCGGAAACGTAAGGAACACTTTGGAAAGGTTTGCTATGATCCCTCCTACTCAAGAGGGTATCTTAGCGATTGATACAGCAGAAAAAAGAATTGATACCATGACAGAAACAGAGTTTCTCATGTTCGTAAAGAATCATGCTGAGAACTATCAGGAATCTGCTTATCTTCAGGCTATTGCTAAGAAACATGGCAAAGATTATAAACTGCCTTTTGAGCCGGAAGAGGCAATTAACAATCTTGATAAGCTTGTTCCCCTGCTGAAGGAGCAAGTAATTGCAAACATTGGTAAAGATCCTGTTGAGCATATTGAAATGCGTATGTTCTTAGAGCATGAAGAAGGAAAGCCCCTTTACGGACAGATTAACCCCCTTGTTGAGTATTTTGATAATCTCCCTATTGCCGTTGAGGATGGTGATCCTATTCCTGAGCTTACAAATCAGAAAGATTTAGAGGATCGTCTGATTAAGGCTCGCCAAACTTGTTGGTATAACAATGCTAAGGCTCTTTGGGAAGAGGCTGTATCTATCGGCTCTGATATTCAAAGAAACGGAATGACAACAGAGAACATTAGCAAAGCTGAGAGAATGATAAAGATTGTTAATGAGCTGTTTCCTGAGGGAAAGGGTAATGCTTAATGGCTGCTTATCTCTTTGGCAACACAAAAAGAGCTATAGGCTCTGTTAATGGTATTCCTGTAGTTGTCGAAACAGAGATAGGCTTTCCTGTAGGCAGTAAGACAACTGTAAACCTTGGGGGAAAAGAGATTAAGTTTACTTCAAGAACAGAGGCCTTAGATTACCTGAGGAAATTAGCCGAACAAGAAACCAATAACGGAAAGGGGCAGAAAACATGAGTAATAAAAACTCCCCTGCTCCCTTCCGGATTGTTGGTAGCCTTGCCGGAAAGCCTGTGTTTCTGAGATCCCAGGGCAACAGGGTAATCTTATCTTATCAGGGTATAGATAAGAGCTTTCCTACAAGAGATGCAGCCTTGCTTTACCTACAGGGAGAAACGCTTAAGCAGAAAGACAGGGAGAAACAATGAGTAATTCTTTACATTGGTTTTTTAATTCTGATACTCAGGAATACGAAAGCCTCAGGAGGAAAACAGAGGAAACATTACACTCTGCAATACTTGAGGCTGAGGCCGGAAATTGGGAGGCAGTTATAGAAGCAGGATTAAACTGCCCTCTCATTATGGATGATATTTTAAAGGCTTATTATCCTTCCCTGCCGGAAAGAATGAGGTATACCCTGCCCCTTAAATGGTATATGGGGGCAGGAAAAGCCTCTAAAACTGTTTGTGATGCTGTAAAGTGTGCTGTTAAATACAAGCCTGCTAATTGGTTAGGAAAAGGCCTTGTTAAGGGAGATTGGATAGAGGTTTACTGTGCTTTGAGATCCGGCAACTCTGAAGAGGCTAAGGCTTGCCTTTCATGGTGTACCAATTACACAGGAGCATACATAACAGCTCAGAAAATTAACGGCAAAATATATAAAGGGCAGATCCTGAAGGAGAATATTTTAGCCTTTGATGAATCCTGCCTTGAGGGAGTAATTCAGTATAACAGCGTTTACGCTGTACAGCAGATCTATCCTGTTCTCCCTCTGTCTGCTTGTAAATGAAAGGATGATGTTTTATGCCAAGAAAAACCCCTTCTCTTGAGGCAGTTTCAAAAGAGATTACAGCTGCAAAGAGAAATAACAAACTTTATAAGCCTGAGAAGCAAGAGGAAGATAATAAGATCTCCAATATCATAGGGCAGAAAATGCTTACACTCTCAGCAGCCAGGGAAAGAGGCAAGGTTGATCTGAGATCTATTGAGGAGGTTGAATCTGCTGCTTTTCTGTATCTTGAAACTTGCCGGAAAAACAATGAGGTACCCAATTTTGAGGGCTTGGCTGTTTTCTTGGGTTATTGCCGTCAAAACTTGTATTACATTGTTAAGAGCCGGAGTGATGAGGTTTCAGAGTTTCTTGATCTATTCCGTTCTCTGTGTGCTGATATTGTACAAACTGCAAGCAGCAAGCGAATCATAGATAACGCAACAAGCATTTTTATCCTGAAGAGCATGACAGGCTTAGGCTTTACAGATAAAAATGATGAAATGCCGGAAATGAATGAGCTTGCAGAGGATTACGGCAGCGGTTCAAACTATAAAGAAAAATATAGGGCTCTCATAGGGGAATAAGGGTGATCTTGTGGAACAGGAACAGGAACAGGAAAAAAAGAAAGAGCCGAAAGAGGGGAAAGGTTTGCTTGATACTGAAGAGCTGAGAGATTTGCTCATGGAACAGCAGGAAACTATGTAAGGTTTTCCTCTTCAGGCAGGGGGCAGTTTTCCCCTTGCCTTTTGTACGTTTATACTCATATGAGTATATGTGTATATGAGTATATATGTATGTGTGTATATACGTTTATGAGTATATGAGTATGTTCCTGTCCGTTAATCTAAAAACTATCTATTTTTGATAATTATAGATGATTTTATCTATATTGCATCTGTTTAGATATACTTTGCATTTGTATATATTTGTCTAAATTGCTATTGATTTTTTCTTAAGGAATGATTACAATAATAAAGAGCCAATTTCCCTACTGTTAGCAACGGAGAAGGAAATCAGCTCTTACACAATGCCTTTCTCCTCACGGGTAAGGAGAAAGAGCCTTTCTGCATCTGTGATTATAGCATTGCTGTTTCTCAGATGCAACAAGGGGGATTGATTGAGAAACAGATAACGGATTGCAACCATTAAACCAATTTTGCCGAAAGGAGAAAACAGAGTGTACACAATTTCTGTAGGTTTCCAAAAGGGAGGAGTAGGCAAAACAAGCCTTACGCTTGCTCTGTCTGCTTACCTGAAAAACCTTGGTAAAAAGGTTTTAGTTGTGGATCTTGACAGCCAGGGAAACACAACAAGCACACTTAGAGGCTCTAAGGAAGGAGCAACCATAGCCGATGTATTAGCCGGAGATATTCCGGCGAAAGAGGCTATCATTCCGGCTAATGTGGATCTGATTGCCGGAAACATGAAACTTAATACAGGAAATCCTATTGCTGAGGGAGATTTTACAGCCCTGAAAAAGGCTCTTGCTCCCCTTCAGAAAAAATATGATTACTGTGTTATTGATGTCGGTCCGGCTATGGGGCTTTTGATGACAAACGCCCTTACTGCCTCTGATGGTGTACTTATTCCTCTTCAGGCAGATATTTACTCTATTGATGATTTAGGGCTGTTTGCTCAGACTATCAACGGAGTAAAGGCAAACCTGAACAAAAAGCTCTCAGCCTTGGGTATCGTTATTAATGCCTATGAGAGCAGGGGGGTATTGAATCAGCAAGCCTATGAGCTGATACAGAAAGAGGCTAAGGCTCATAAGCTCAGGGTATTCTCCCCTATTCGTAAGGCTATTGTTGTTAGAGAGGCTCAGGCCTTAAGGGAGGCAGATATTTTCTCTTATGCTCCTTCTAACAGCAAAGTATTACAGGATTACAAAACAGTATTTACTGAATTAATGGAGGTTATAGGATAATGGCTAAGAAGTTTGATATTAGCAATTCTGAAAAAGAATCTATCTCAGCATACTTTCAGACGAAAAAGCCGGAAGAGAAGAAACCTGAGGCCAGGGCAGCAGCTCCTAAGGCTGAGCCTGTAAAAACTGTTGCGAAAAAGGCAGAGAAACAGCCTGTAAAGGCCTCTCCTACCCCTTCCGGCAAAGCCCCCAATAAAACCCCTGTCAAAGCAGTAAAGCCGGAAAACAAGCCCTCTGAGGCCTCTGCTGAGGCAAAGGAAAACAGAAGCAAGAGGATCTCTGTACTTACAACTCCTGAGATCTTCAGAAATGTTAACGCCCTTTCCTCTCTCTTTGGGGTTAGCGTTAATGAAATTATCAATTCTCAGCTTGAAAAATACATTACTGAGAACAATAAGGATCTGAGCTTTGCTCTTGAGCTTGTTGAAAGGACAGAACAGTACAAGGGAGGTAAGAGATAATGAAAAAGAACGTTATACGCAAAGATCTTGTTAACGATATTGTTTTTTATAACTCTGCTGAAGTTATAGAGATCCTGCAAATATCCAGGGCAACCTTTCAGAATTACCTGAAAAGTGGAAAGCTTCACGGAACAAAGATAGGGGGATCTTGGAGATTTACAAAAGAGGATATTTATAACTTTACTAACAGCCTCAAAAGTGGGAGTGAGGTAATTCAGGAAAAGGAGGGGTAATTACCTATGTTAGCTCCTCAGCATAATAATCCTGATTATTTCGGCCTTACAGAGGAACAGGCCTCTCTTGTACAAAGGTTTAGTAATACGCTGCAAGCAATTACCCCTAAATATACAAAAATGATTAATGATAGGCTTGCATGGGAAATCAGCCCTGAGCTTATCAAAGATCTTATTGCTGCCTTAAGGAGGAAAAGAATAAGCTTTGATACCCTTGTTAATCTTGCTGATTCTGTTCTTAATGGGAAATGGTATACCCTTATCCTTTCCGGCAGCGTACCCTCTAACAAGTTTCTTTATCTGCTTATCACAAGCGAAAGCAACGGCAAGGGAGCATTGGTAGAAGAGAACAGCGAATTTTACAGCCTTAATCATTCCTCCTCTATCCTTCCGGCCTCCTCTGATGTATGCAACAAAGAGAGAGAGGCTTTAGGCTTAACGCTTGAGCATAAGTTTTTATTCTCTACTGAGTATTTTGATTTAACAACTATACAAGACATTAACAAGGCAATGACGGCTCCTGAGGATGCAGAGGGAAATTGGATTATCAAAAGCTCTCCCCTCTTTACTCCCTTTGTTTACTCAGGAAAGAAAAATGCCTCTGCCGGAATAATGGAAAACAAAAATGATATTATTTACTCATTAAGCAATGGCAATTCAAGCGTTAAATGGTTTATCAGTAAAGAGTTTAATTCTCTTGGCAGCAACAAAAGAGCCCAGGATCTTTATGATTACTTTGTTCATCTTGCTGCAATGAGTGGTTATAACTCTACTTGTATTTTTGCCGAAACAAAAGATATTAAAAAGCTTTGGAATGTTTCAGATAACAAGAATTTTACTAAACAACTTATCTCTGCTCTCAGAATACTTGATAAGGCAAGAATGTCCGGCAAAACTTATAGAGGAGATTTTGACAACAAGAAAATTTCACAAGACACAACAAAGCTTGTAAGAGGAAAGCTGATTTTCTTTTTCACGGATGAATGGTTAGAGATTATTAAACAAACAAAAGAAAACCTTGCTTATAATTCTCTTATTCAAGCCCTCCCTGTTAAAAACAACTCTAAGCCTATTGCTTGGAAGTTTCAGGAACATATGAGATACAATGCCGGAGAGCCTAATATGTACAGACTCTCAATTAAAACTCTTCTTTCTGTTACAGATCTCCCCTCTATAGATGATCTTGAAAGAGCCTCTCAGGCAAGCCAAAGGATTATTAAGCCCTTTAATGATTCGCTTGCAGACATAAAAAACTTTGGTATTTTCTCTTATCGTTACCTGAAACATGGAGGAAAAAAGCTTTCGCCTCAAGAGGAGAAACAGGCTAAGACAGATTATTACTTTTGGTCTGAGCTTATTGTTGAGGTTTATGATGTGAAATTAAATTACAGTATTCTTGAGGAAAAGAAAGCAGCAAGAAAGGAAATAGCAGAGAAAGAGGCTTTACGGCCTAAGGCAAAGAGAGGCAGGCCTAAGAAATCTGCTCCCTCCCCTTCAGGCAATCAATCATGAGTATATGCGTATATACGCTTATGAGTTTATGCGTATATGAGTATATGCGTACATGAGCATATGCACACAACACAGGCAAACAGCCAGGGCAACAGAGAGGAGGCATGAGTATATGAGTATAAACACATATGAACATATACACACTTACTCATATGAGTATATGAGTATAAACGTATATGAGTTTATGAGCATATGCGTATATACCCATATGCGTATAAAACAGCCTGTTTTTTCTGATCCTGATTTTTGCCTTAAGAGGGAAAATTTAATTCCTGAAAAATCATAAAAATAATTATTTATGTGTATTTAATTGCAAAAAATAGGGGGTATCTCATACAGGACAGCCCTCTAAGCCTTGAAAAATAAGGCAGAAAAAATAATAGGCAAATTTAAAAAATACCCTAATAAAGGAGATTGGCAGAAAATGAGCATAATTCGCAGAGCCTTTGATTCTACTATATGTTCGGCTCTTCCGGCCGTTTCTGTCTATCCATTGTGTGTATATGCGTATAAGTGGGGGTATCTCATACAGTTATGGGGGGTATCTCATACAGAAATGGGGGTATCTCATACAGCACAGGCTCAAAAAGTGAGGAAAATCAAGGCTCTCAGGAATCGAAAAAATTCTAATAGGAATCAATAGGATTCAATTAATACATTTACGGCAAAAAACACTAAATGTTTTTTTGCCTAATGTAGAAAATTGGTTAACCTGAGGCTATGCTGTATAGCAGCATTTGCCTTAAGAGAAAAACGAAAGGGGAGGCTCTCATAGCATGAAGAAAAGAACATTGCTTGAGCTGAGGCAAGCTAAAGGCTTTACTCAGGCTCAGATTGCTAAGAGGCTTAATGTTTCTCCCAGGACTCTTAGAAGATGGGAGTATAACATTAACTCCCCAAGAGATTGGCAGTTAAACAAGCTTGCTAAGATCTATAGAGTTGTTCCTGAGAATATTGATTGCAAGAGGAGAAAAGATCCTTACGCTTGGTTTTATGATGGTATCTCCTATGAGGAGTTTATAAGGCACATAAACCGCTAAAATAAAGCTTTCTGAGCAGGGGAGGCATAACTAAGCATAGGACACAAGACAACACTATAAAAAAGGAAAAATAATCGAAAATGGTAACCCTTTTATGTAGGTATTGGACACGAAAAACCTTTAAAGGAGTTGAACTGTTAGCATGATGACAAGAGAACAGGCAAGAGCCGATATAAATTCAAGAAACCTGAGGGATTTGTATCCTTTTCAGAAAGCTAAACACTCAGGTTATGTATGCCCTGTTTGTGGGGATGGTTTGGGAAGTGATGGAACAGGCCTCTCTCTTAAGGCAGGGAAGAGAACTAAGTGTTATAAGGGTAACTGCTTCTCTGATAAGGGAGAGGACAATGTAGGAGCTTTGAGAATTATCCTGAGCCATGACAAGGGCAGGGAAGTTTCTGAGAGTGAGGTGTTCAGCATGGTATTGGGGGGAGATTGGGAACACATAAAGCCTGAGGGTAATTCTCCTCTTACGGCAAAAAAGAAACAGGCAAAGCCTCAGCAGGATGCTCAGTTAAGAGAAAAGGTTAAGAACTATTGCCTTAAGTGTGCTGCTGATCTACAGAAAAGCAAGAAAGCCCAGGATTATCTGAGGCAGGAGAGAGGCTTTACAGATGAAACTATAAAGCGTTTCTGCCTTGGGTATGATCCGGCTCAGGATGCTCTTGTTATTCCTTATAATCAGAGCTTTACATACTATGTTAAGAGGCTGTTTAATCTGCCTCAGGGAGCAAAGCCTTATAGAAATCCTGAGGCTGAGTTTATTAAGATCTCTGAGCCTCTGTATAATGAGGGGTATATTACAAAGGACAATAAAAAGCCTGTGTTTGTGGTAGAGGCTCCCCTGTGTGCTATAAGCATTAAGCAAGTATATCCTGAGGCCTGTGTTATTGCTCTTTGTGGAATAAAGAAGAGTAGTAAGCTTATTGATTTGATAGAGGAAAAAAAGGCATACAATGCCGTTTATATCCTGAGCCTTGACAATGATCCTTCAGAGCTTGATGAAAACGGAGTAGAGAAGGGGAGGAAAGGGCAGGAAGAAACAAAAATACTTGATAAGCTCATGAATGAAAAGAAGATAAAGCACATTACCTATAACCTTGCCGGAGAGGATTGCAAAGATCCTAATGAGCTGCTTGTAAAAGATCCTGATGCTTTGGCTCTTAACATTGGTAAGGCCTTGGCTCTTGCTGAGGAAGAGGAACAGAGGGAAAGAACAGATTATATCAAGCAGAACAGCAACAAGGCTTTTACTCTTGGCTTTATTACGGATGTGCTGAATAATCCGGCAATTCCTTATATCTCTTCCGGCTTTAAGCCTCTTGATGAATTGTTAGAGGGAGGCTTTTACCCAGGGCTGTATATCTTAGGAGCTGAAAGCTCTGTAGGTAAAAGTACATATGCCTTACAGATTGCAGATAACATAGCAGCTCAGGGAACAGATGTAATCTATTTTAGCCTTGAAATGAGCCGAAAAAGCCTTACAGCTAAGAGCATAAGCAGAGAAACCTTTATCAGAGCCAATGAATACGGAATAGCATATAACAATGCGAAAACAAGCAAAGGGATCTCAGACGGCAGCAGATACGCTAACTATAACAAAACAGAGATCTCCTTAATTCAGGGGGCAGAGAGTAATTATCTTAAATATGCTGATAAGGTTTACATTATTGAGGCCTCAGGCAATAAGGGAACAGAGGATATAAGGGAAACAATAGACAAGCATATTAAGATAACAGGGAATAAGCCTTTTGTAGTTATTGACTATATGCAACTGCTTGCAGCCTATTCAGGCAATGCCTCAGATAAACAGGCAATAGATAAGGCTGTAGCAGAGCTTAAGGGTATTTCAAGGGATTTTGATATTGTTGTATTGGCTATCAGCTCCTTTAACAGAGCCAATTACGGCAAATCTGCCTCAATGGGATCTTTTAAGGAATCAGGAGGAGTAGAATATACAGGAGATTGCCTCTTAGCTCTTGAGTATGCTGATCTTAAGGATGATAGGAAAAAGCCTGAGGATATTATTACAGAGGCATATAAAAACGCTAAGGATAACAGGCCTGTACAGATAAGGGTAAAGCTCCTGAAACAGAGAGAAGGAGGCAGAGGAGGAGATTACATTACTAATTTCTATATGCCGTTTAACTTCTTTATTCCTGAAGGAGAGAGCATAGAAGAGAAGAAGGATGAGCAAACAGGCTTTACTATTGTAGGCTCTGAGGAAATTGATGTTCCGTTTTAAGTGATAGGCAATAGCCAGGGAACAGGCATGAGATCCGGCCTGTTCCTTTTCTTTTGTCTGCCTGAGCTGAAAAGGGGAGTTTCTCTCTTCCGGCAGAGGAGAAAAGCCCTGTTTTTTCCTCCCAAAGATATGGAAAATTCATGTATTTTTTATGCAATTATTCCGAATAAAACAGGCTCATTTATGCAGAAATACAGCCAAAAACAGGGGGCAAGTAAGGGATGGTATAAAACCAATACCATATTGTACAAATAAGCATAAAAAGAGGCTTTTCAACTATTCGTAAAACAAGGGTTTTACGAATAGTTAAGCCCCTTTCTGAGAAAATGGTATTGCCTTTATACCATATTGTACAAAGGTTTTACTTGTTCTCTGCTTTGCTCTTGTTGAGCTGTTCATAGCCTTTAACAATGCACACTTTGAGAAGCATAGCAGATAAGGCAACTGTCTGCCTGTAGAGCTGCTTAAAATCCTTCTCATTGTAGCAGTAAGGCTTTTTCCTCAGCTCAGATCTAAAGAGTCTGTGAAGAGGAGTAAGCTGCTGCTCTGTAGGAGGAGCTGTAAAATCTGCCTGTTCATCTTCTT
>Ga0310786_10008174_pt1 | contig 13480 bp, 14 predicted proteins | sample AusTroGonzalo_MG_FD_203881 | JGI IMG/M metagenome (GOLD analysis project Ga0310786, IMG submission 203881) | Bovine rumen microbial communities from tropical cattle in Woodstock, Queensland, Australia - Gonzalo_03 (v2) (version 2) | ecosystem: Host-associated > Mammals > Digestive system >... | reverse complement strand
TGGCAGTCAATTGTATTTGACTGCAAAGTTACAAAATCAAGTCCGTTTCATTTCAAAAACCTGCTTAATAGACTGAATTTCAATTATTTCAAAGAGCGATTAGCCCACTTTAACGGGACAGTAGTGTTTGCATATAGGAAGTGATTCGTTTTCTTTAATTGGAAATGAATTCTTCAAATATGGATATAACTTACTATTTGCTTATAATGATGTGAAAAAGTCACTGTTAACATCAGAGTGGCTTTTCCAAAATTATAAAAAAGATAACAACTTAGATAAAACTTATATTATTGCTGGATACGTAAAGTCTGTAGAGCAATTGTTATACCACATTATTAGCTCTCTTAATCCAAACCATTCTATTTCTCTAACGAACCATAAAACGAATGAGAAAGAAAATGTTTCCGTTAATTCCGAGACCTTTTTTAATGCAACTCTTGGCAATATGGTCTATTTCTTGAAAGATGTCCAAAATAGGGATATTTATATTGAAGGTCTTAATTCTGAAGTGATACAATGCATCATTTCAATTATTAACCGTTGGGTATATAAAGAGCGTAATGGCTACTTCCATAAGCATTTGTTATGTGATATGAGAAAGGTTAATACAATTAGAAATAGAACTTTTCTTTTGTACTATTTGATTTTAGGTGGAATAAGGAATGGAGTTGCAGAAGGTAAAAATACCATATCCACCCCTTGTTGATTAGTGTGGTCATTCAAATTACTATAGCAAACAAAAGCATTGTAAAGATAAAAATTACATTAAAATAAAGACTGGAAAAAGGCTAGAAATACTTTTTTTCACTCTCTTTTGCCTGAAAAATCTCATTATTATATAATTATTGTGTATCTTTGCACTATCTAAAGAAAATGAATATGCTAAGACTGAATACAATCATGCTGTTTCCAATATCATCAAAAAACGGTTCCATGGAGAACGGAACCGTTCATAAGGCAAAAATGCTTGCAGCAATCAAAAATAGGTTGTACCTTTGCAGCGCATTTGAGACACAAATGCTTGAAATAGAGTACTAACAACAAAAACACAAGAAGCTATGCAGAACGTACAAAATGCAGACATCCAGAGAGTAATGAACCTCGTAGATTTTTATCGCACTAAGGTGGGGGGTAAAGATTCTGACAACTATAGGGCTATCAAGGAATATGTACAAACAGAAGAACAGAGACAGATTGAGGCTCAGAAGAAAGAGCATGCATATTCATTTACAACTTCTGTTGCCATACCAGAAGATATGGCCAACAAAATAAAAGTAAATGAACATTTGTTAGGTCATTTCTATATTAAAGCTCTTGGTGATAGAGCTGATGTGAAAGTCGCAAACCGTTTGTTTGCAAACTTCTATGATGATAATATTTTAACTACTTGTGACGAAGACTTCCTTACTTCTCATTTTAAAGAAATGGTTAATTATATCATTAGTACTCCATGTGAACAACTGTCATCAAAAGATTGGGATGAAAAGGACATTTTCTTTATTCCACAAGAAGTCCTCGATATGGTATGCGAACACATAAAACTTCCTAGCAATGCTCTTGTCTACAACCCTTTTGCAGGATTTGCTCAATTTGCAACAAGACTCAACGATTGCAATTTCATTTGTGAAGATTCGTATTCTGTTTTTAATGAACAGAATAATAAAATTGATGATTATCACGATGTATCTGCATGGACAGCAGTTGCACTTATTGCTAATGGTGTTAGTCCAAAGATTATTGAAAACAAAGGAAATCTTTCCTACGATGCTGTAATATCATACGTCCCTTTTATTCCAGTATCACATTCAAATGGGGAGAAGATCTTTTATGATGAAAAATTTGAGTTGTTTTTATCCTCCATTTTATTAGAAGCCTACAATTGCTTAAAACTCCATGGTAAAATGGGATTACTCATCCCTAAGGATATTTTATGGAGAGGTAACAAACATTACTGTTTCAAGAATTTTTGGGAGACGTTAATACAAGACGGCTCATTATCTGAGATAATCCAACTACCTCCTGTTATGAGTTACAATTGTCCTCATGACTATTGTTTGGTTTTGATAACAAAAAAATCAACCTATTTGACTTCTATAACCGACGCTAGATACGCCTCAAAAGAGATTGCAAATGCTAACGTAATTTCGATGAATGACTTCAATGACTTAATAAAAGCCGGAAAAGTAAAGCAATTCCTTGAAACAGGAGTTTCTATGAAAGCTATCAAAAAAGAAGAAGATAATGTGTTGTTTGCTAAAAACGGAGAAAGCAATTTTATAGAAGTGCTTGATATAGAGCGGCTTAAGGCCACAGAAATAAACGGTGGAAAAGACCCAGAAACGGGATTACGAAAGATGGTAAAGGTTGGTTTATCATGTCTGAATGTAGATCTTTTGATCCCTCAAGCATATGTTATAGAAAAACCATTAGACGTTGAAAGCCCAGTTTCTCTTTCCACACTTTGCTCTATGGTCAATACACGTATCTGTGACGTTAAGTATAATTTGCCAAATGATACACGATGGATAAAGGAGAAGAATTTGTCATATACTTTTCAAGGAGAACTTGACTTAACTTCGAATGATATAGAAACTGCGGATTGTCCAAATTTACCGCCTCATACGGATAGTTACGTGTTTAACGAGAATAATGAGTTAGACTCTGAACTTCCATGGTCTCAAAAGACAGAATTGGGCAGACGGGTATTGGATTATCGCGATTGCTATCTTCTTGATGGTAGTAAAGATGCCGTTCTATACAAGTATAACGAAAATGGAGCAAAACTGGCTTTACTTCGTGCTACAGGGAAACCACTTGCTGTAGATAATAGTATATTTGTTTTCACACCAAACGAGACTATTGATGCTCTTAAGTTGTATGTTTTGTTAAATATGCCTTTGGTGTATCGGCAGGTACAAGTGTTTAGAGACTTTGGAATACAAACTAATCTACATAACGTCCTTGTACCATTGGACAAACGTATTATCAAAGATGCAGAGAGAATTGCTTTAAATGAGGAGAGTACATATAAATCCCACGAAGAAAAGCTCTTTAGCATGAAGACTGAGTATATTAATGAAGTCAGAATGCGAAAGCATGATATGGGACAATATATCTTCGAATTGGTGAACATTGAGGATTTAATGCGTTATTATGTAGAAAATCGTGATAAGGAACAGAATTTCTGCCAAGAACTTGAAACTCTTTTGGATAATTTTCGTTCATCTTTGGGAGAATTATCGACATTGCTTGATAATTTGAGTAAAGAGGAACAATTCGACGATCCAGAGATTTTCAATATGACAGAGTTTTTGTCAGGTTTAGAAAAACGTCATACGAAAGATTCATATAAGATACAATATTCCTGTGATTTGCCGTCAATAAAAAAATACAATAGGAAACGGCAGATGAAGCAGCAGGCAGAATTGGATGCCATCAACCACCAGATGATGATGGAAGACATGAAGCAACAGGCAGAATTGGATGCCATCAACCACCAGATGATGATGGAAGACATGAAGCAGCAGGCAGAATTGGATGCCATCAACCACCAGATGATGATGGAAGACATGAAGCAGCAGGCAGAATTGGATGCCATCAACCACCAGATGATGATGGAAGACATGAAGCAACAGGCAGAATTGGATGCCATTAATGACCAGATGATGAAAGATGATATGAAGCGGCATGCAGATACGGAAACTCCCCTTACAATGTCTTTTGTAATTGGGCGTGACAATGGCATTTCTGCTAATGCAAGTATGTATATGCCACCAATATATGTTGCTCCAAATGACTTCCAAAGATTGGTTAATAATATACTTAATAATGCAAAAAGGCACGGCTTTACCAATCCCAACAAGAAAGACTATGTGGTACAAATCAATGCATCAATAGATGCTGAATCTGGTATGTATCAGATAGATTTTCGCAACAATGGCGATCCTCTGCCAGAAGGCATGAACAAAATGCGTTATGGTCTAAAAGGAGAGAAAGCTGGTAAAACGGCAGGTACTGGGCTGGGAGGAAATTATGTCAAATCCTTTGTGGAGCACTATGGCGGGGATTATGATATCTTTATGGAAGATGGATGGACTGTAGTAAGAATATGTTTACCAATAAAATGACACAGGTATGGGATATAATGTAATTTGGATTGATGATGAATGTAAATCCAGGAAGGGAGAATTGTTCATCCAAAGATGTAAAAAATCAGGGGTTTCTATTACTGCATTTGAGTATGGAAGTGACGCACTTGACGAGTTGGAACAAAATTATAATGATTGGCATGCTGTAATCCTAGATGCAAAGATGCTGTATAAGCAAGGTACCCCAGATGTTGAACATTTGTATGAAGTACGCGATAGACTTAACAAATTGGCATATAAAAAATATATTCCCTATTACGTCTTAACCGCTCAGCCAGATTTGATGGATAGCTCTTTTTTTGCAAAGACCGTTAGGTGCAAAGTATATAGTAAGCTTGATTTGAATGCCCAAGCGAAACTCTTGGAAGATATCAAGATTGATACAGAAAAAATTAATCGCCGTCAGGTTCAGTTTTTCTATCAAGATTCTATTGATTATCTTGAATCGTTGAATGCAAATGCGTCAAATGTCATTCTTGACATTTTTGAAGCGATGCATTTTCCTGGAAAACATCAAGACTTTAAACCCATATTGTATTATAACCAATTAAGACAATTGTTGGAGTTGATATTTAGGGCCGCAAATAAAGTCTCTATTATCCCAGATGTTTGTTTTCCAAAAGACAAGAAAGAAGTTAATATTAACCAATGTTTTATGTACTTAATTGGTAGCCCTGCCAAAAAAGTAAGAGTACGATATGGTAATCCTGGAGAGCGTATCATTCCTAAACACATACAAGATATGATTTCTATGATATTAAATTTGGGTAATGAAAAGTCCCATTTTGATAATTCTTTACTAAATGATGACGAATTAGGATTGGTAAAAAAATATATAGATAGAAATGTAAGTAATTCTAGATATCTCATTTTTAGTTTTGCATTGCAGTTATGCGAAATAGCACTTTGGATGAAAAATTATATATCCCTAAATAGTAACATTGAGAAAAATAGGAACATGTGTAAAGTGCTATATGTAGGAATGGTAGAAACAATTGATAATTGCAAGAAAAAATGCCGTATTGGTGATAAATATTGTATTGATGCAAAATATGTTGAGCGAAACAATTATTTAGGGAAGAAAGTTATAGTTTTAGATGAAAAACCTAATGGAGATAGTATAACTCAAAAAGACTATCCATTGTTTGCTATTAAAATTGAGGAAATTGAATAAAAACGGTTCCAAGTAGAACGGAACCGTTCGCAAGGTTGTTTTTCTTGCAAGATTGCGAAAATCGCCTTAACTTTGCAGCGTCAATCATTGATACCACCTCGAGATTGATGCTGTAAAAGCATATTGGTGGGAACTTAAATGCTAAATGTCTATGGCAAACACAGCACTTCAGACCATCGTGGCGAAAAGCCTTCCAGCCCTCTCGGGCGAGTCAATCACCTACAACGCTGCCAAGAACGTGTTCTTAACAATGGGATACACCAGTGCGGCAGGTAATATGTACTATAAAGCCATCCGCCTCTCAAACAGGCTGATAGTTTACTATGACCTCGGACAAGGGTATATACATACCTTCTTGAATGGCATCAAACTATATTGCTTTGATGGGCAGAAGGCAAACCTTATAGCACAGAAGTACTGGGGCGGTTATGACTATCGCATCTTCAACGAGCAGTTCGCCAAGGAGCAGAGCACTCTGATGCTCAAGAATTTTCTTGAAGGACAGTTGAAGATTCAGGGGGCTCACGTCAGCGAACAAGAGACTTACGCATTTGCACGCAATATGATTGAGGAAACTCAACAAAAGCGATTAGCCTAAGGGCGAATGCTAACGAGAATAGTAACTATATGTTTCACCATTAAAACAACAAGACAATGGCTACACTGACTAAAGCAATCAACAAGAACCTGTTTGACAGCATCCTGCCATCCTTTGGAAATCCGCGTGTTCACATTCCGGTTTGGGATGACAGCCAGAAGATGTTCATCTGCAACGAGTACGAGAGCAATAGCGGTCATCGGTATTACATCGGCATCCGCTTCTGTGACCGAATCGTCATCGTAGAGAAGGTGGGGCTGTATCACAGCTGGACCTACATCGACAGCATCGAACTCTATGCCTTCAACGGGCAGAAGATGGAACTCATCCAGAAGCGCGACTATGACAAGGTGTTCCGCAACGAGGCGTTTATCCGTCAGGAGTCGGAACAGATGGTGAAGGACTATCTGACAGGTGTCATGAAAACACAGCGGATCTGCACTCCGGCAGAGCAGATTGCAGCACAGGCCTCTGAACTGATCAATGGATGCTACAAGAGTTTCCTTGACCCAGACTTCAACACACGTTTAACCCAAATTCTTCCTAAATTAGAACAGAGATAACTATGGAGAACATGATCGACAAAGAGAACAAGCAGCAGTTGCTCGCATACGAGCTGATTGCTAACACAAACAGCAGTTTCTTCCTCACAGGACGTGCAGGAACAGGTAAGACAACCTTCTTACGCAATGTGCAGAAGATGGTGGATAAGCAGTTTATCACACTGGCTCCAACTGGTGTGGCTGCTATTCTGGCAGGTGGTGACACCATCCACTCATTTTTCGGACTGCCGATGGATGTCTGTACGCCAGGCACAATGGGCAAGATGAACGAGGCGAGAATCCTGACGCTGATCCATACGGACACCATTATTATAGATGAGGTCTCGATGGTTCGTTGCGACATCATTGACGCAATCGACTATACGATGCGCAAGACTTTGCGCTCGTCTCTTCCCTTCGGAGGCAAGCAGATTATCTTCGTGGGTGACATGTTCCAGCTGCCTCCTGTTGTGAAGCAGGGTGCAGAGCATGATCTGATGCGCGACCTCTACCGTACTGAGGATTTCTTCTTCTACAAGGCAGACGTCATCAAGCGGATGCGGATGGTGAAAATAGAATTCCAGAAGGTGTATCGCCAGGAGGACGAGAGTTTCCTGCGCATCTTGGAGAATGTGCGTCTGAACAAGACCACTCCAGAGAACCTGATGCATCTGAACGAGCGTGTTTGTCAGCCAACAAAGGAGGATGGTGCTGTAATCACTTTGGCCTCACTCAACAAGACTGCTGACACCATCAACCAACAACGACTGGCTGAGATTGAGGCAGAGGAGTACACCTACGAGGGTACGGTAACAGGAAAGTTTGAGGAGAAGCGTTTCCCTGTGGATAAGACCCTGAAATTAAAGGTGGGTGCTCAGGTGATGTTCACTCGAAACGATCCGCGTAAGCGCTGGGTAAATGGCACCATTGGTTCTGTAACCAAGTTGGCGAAAGACGAGATAACTGTGACAACTGATAACGGTACTTACGTAGTACCGAACTGCACATGGGAGTCGTACAGCTACGAGTACGACAAGGAAGAGCGCAAGATGAAGAAGGAACTAATGGGAACTTTCACACAGTATCCGCTTCGATTGGCTTGGGCTATTACTGTGCATAAGAGTCAGGGTATGACTTTCAATAAGTTGTACCTTGATTTGAGCAGAGGCATGTTCGCAGCAGGACAGCTCTACGTGGCACTTAGCCGTGTACGTTCGCTTGAAGGCTTGTTCCTTTCTCGTCCCATCATTCCGCAGTATGCCCATACCAGTCGTGAGGTATTGTCATACGCCAATGGGTACAATGACGAGCAGGTTATCAACAGCGAGATCGAGAGTGGGAAGGCTGTCTATCAGCTGTTGGCACATCACAATTACGATGAGGCTGCCAAACAATATCTGATGCTGGTGCAGAAGAAGGCTGCTGCAGGGGACATCAAGGAGGCCATGCAACAGACCAAGCGCTTCCTCGATACTCTCATCTGTGACGAAGAGCTCTTAGGATGTGTTGACGAAGTGCCTACGGAACTAATGGCTACTGATCATTGGGCACCCAAGTTCCTTGTGGCCCTGCTGAGCCTCTATGCTGGCAAGTATGAGCAGGCTTTATCCTATGCTGATAGTGTATTGGCACAACATCAGTGCCAGGAGGCTCTCTATGTAAAGTCACGCTGTCTGGCCAAACTCGAGCGATACGAAGAGGCTGATGCCGTGAATGTGCTGATGGGCGATGTCTTCGATATGTCTACTCCAGATACGAAGGTTCTCTATATGATTGCCATGCTCAACGAGTTGCACATTGGCGATAACGGACTGAACCTGATGCAGGAGCTCATCAAGGCAAAACCAAAGTACGACAAGGGTATTTTGTCACTTCGTTTCCTGATGAAACGGAAGGGGCTGGTTCTTGTGAAGACTTCCGACGATCCTCGTGAGTTGGTGGACGATTTCAACTCGGACATTACTGGAGAGGAATTTGCCCAGAAGTTGAAGACTGCCCGAGAAAAGGCACCTAAGGCAGTAGAATACCTGCTTCGACTGATCAAGAAGCAGGTGTTTTCTGAAGAACTCGTTGCCGTATAGCATCGAGTTCTGACAACAAATTGACTAACCTAAAAACACAATAACCATGACAAACATGAAAGACACAACAAAGAATGATGAGTTAAGACAGGCTCGCTGTGCGATCCTTTTGAAGGAGGTGAAGGAGAGGGTGCAAATGCTCAAGGATTATGGCATGAGTGAAAAAGAGATTATCTCACATTTGCATAGTGTTCAATCACTAGTTCCTTTGATTATCAGCAGGGACTATAGACTGTACCTTGGCAAAGATCGTAAAGAGGTTCGCTTGGAGCCATTGGTAAAGTCTCTTTATCTGCTCTTTCTGCAGCATCCGGAGGGGATAATCTTCAAGGATTTGCCTGATTATCGCCAGGAATTGGCCAGCATCTATAACAAAGTAAGACCGTGGGGACTGACGGACAGGGCTATGCAGAGCATAGAGGATGTCACCAATCCTATGCTCAACTCCATCAACGAAAAATGCGCCAAAATCAAGAAGGTTTTTGAGACGATGCTTGACAGTAGTATAGCAGAGCATTACTATATAAAAGGTACGCGTGGCAAAGTCAAGAGGATCACTCTTCCTCGTGACTTGGTCACTTGGGAATAAAATGCATTTTCCGCAAGGCTTGTCTTGGATTATTTCTTCTCCATGAGAAAAAGAAGCACTACTTTTGCAGAGTCCAAAATCTCTTGGACAAAATAATAGTATTTATCATCAAAAAACAAAGTTATGGAAAGATTTGGTTTATCGGACAAAACGAAAGAAGAGTTGATTGATATTGCTCTTGTAAAAGATGCAAAAGAAAAGCAACTGAGTGAAGAATTGAGTGATGCCAACTCAAGATTGGCACAAGTGAAAAAAGAGTTAAGGAAAAAAGAGATGGCGTTTTGCCAGTTATGTATAATTTGCATCATCCTGATGGCTTCTTCAGCACTCTTGCTGTTCAGTAGATAATTTCTATTTTATGACAGATTACGAGTACATTATTAAGCAATTAAGGAAGTATCACAAAATCATAGCCGAAGCATTTAACGCTTCTTGCGTAAAAGATCAACAATGGGTTAAAGCTCAGGAAAAGACAAAAGAGAATTCTAATGCCAAGGAAATATGCCAGGACAACGAAATAATAACAGGCGAGAACAACCTGTAGATTTTTCCTATGGACATGTGATGCCTCAGGCTACAGAGATGGAGAAGGCTGTTTTGGGAGCATTGATGATAGACAAAGATGCCTATCTGGAGGTGTGCGACTTGTTGAAACCAGAGAGCTTCTATGAGCCGAGAAACCAGATGGTTTATGAAGCTATCATGAAACTCAGCATGGAGGAGAGTCCAGTGGATGTGTTGACTGTGACAGATAAATTGGGTAAGATGGGGAATCTCGAGGAGGTCGGAGGGCCTGGCTATATTGCGGAGCTCAGTTCAAGAGTGGCTACTTCTGCTAATATCGATTATCATGCCAATGTGGTGGCAGAAAAGTTTTTGTCACGCCAGATGATACAATATGTGAATGTGATAGGGAAAAAGACTTTTGATGAGACTTATGATATCAAGGATGTAGTGCAAGAAGCAGAGAGCACCCTTTTCGAACTGTCGCAGAAGAATATGAAGAAGGACTATTCCGTGCTGGCTCCTATAGTAGATAAGGCATTGGATATGGTCAAAATGGCTCATTCTAATACTGGGGGTATTACAGGCATCTCATCAGGGATTAATAAACTCGACGACACTACTTGCGGATGGCAAAACTCAGACCTTGTGATTATTGCAGGAAGACCTGCCATGGGGAAGACTGCTTTTGCGCTCTCGCTAGCGAAGAACATTGCTGCTGAACAAAAAATACCAATGGCTTTCTTCTCTCTGGAGATGTCAGATGTGCAGTTGACAAACCGATTAGTATCAAATGCATGTATGATAGAAGGAAAGAAACTGATGAGCGGACAATTAGACAGGGCTGACTGGCTAAGGCTTGATAAGAAAATCGATAAATTGAAAGAAGCTCCTTTATATATAGATGATACAGAGGGCCTATCCGTCATGGATCTGAGGTCAAAGGCTCGTCGTTTAGTGATGGAACACGGCGTAAAACTGATCATGATAGACTATCTGCAGCTGATGACTGCCAGTGGTATGAGATATAACAGCCGCCAAGAGGAGGTGTCGCTAATCTCGCGATCACTTAAAGGTTTGGCTAAAGAGTTAAATATACCAGTCTTGGCTTTGAGCCAACTGAATCGTGGCGTGGAGTCTCGTGAAGGTGCAGAGGGTAAGCGTCCTCATTTGTCAGACCTTCGAGAATCAGGTGCCATAGAACAAGATGCTGATATGGTTATCTTTTTGCATCGACCAGAATATTATGGCATCCTAATGAGTTCTGATGGTCTAATTGATTATAAGGGTAAGGCTGAGGTTATTATCTCCAAGCATAGAAAAGGTGCAACAGGTATCATCCTTACGAATTTTATGGGTGAGTACACCCGTTTTGATAATTGTGATGACCAGTCTATGGGGAATTGCCCACCAACAGATGGAGGAGAAATCAGAGGCTCTCTTGTTAATGGAGAAAATAACGACATACTTTTCTCGCAAGAGGATTATGATCCTTTTAAATTAGCTAAGATAGATGGCAATCGAGGAGGTGATTGACAGGGCTGTGCAGTTGAGGCAGACAATAGAGATTGAATATTGCACTCGGAGTGGGAGGGTATTCACATGTCGAATCTCAGACATCATATACTCTCGCTATTATGGAGGTCAGTATATCTTGGCTTATCGTTTAGACATCAAGGAGGAACGTACATTTAAAATCAGTAGGATCCAGAAAGTGAATGGTCATTCGTTCTCGCGAATCTTCTGGAATCAGATAGGGGATAATTTTAATCGGATTTAAGTATAGAATAATTAGATGATGAGTAGAAGGTCTTTTATTATCTGGTTTGTTGCGTTTGTAATCATTCAATGGCCTATGATGAGTTATTACCCATTGATTCGTTCGTTATTGGAATTGTTGGCATGGATGTTTTTCTGGGCATTGACGTTTTCTAGTCTATTCGGGATAATATGGGCTGGCCTCATTTGCTGTCAGGATGTACCAAATGTCTGGAACTATTTGTTTAATGAAGACAAATGGCTGAATATGTATAGTCATGGAGTTGGTAAACCAGATTTTAGTTTTGAGAGAATGTTTTGGCTGCATGATGTCTTACCTGTGGTACTGGCATTTGTTATAATTCTGCATCTATATCTGTGTGCCAGGCGTTGCAAAGATGCAGGGCTGAGTGTATGGTGGATTCTGGTTCCCCTGTATAATCCGTTTGTTCTGATGTTCAAAAAAGGAATAGGATGAAGAGGTTCTTATTTGGCACACTAGAATCGCTTACGAAATAGTAATGATCAGGCTTTCCTGATTTCTGCCACACCTTATATGGTGAATGCAGATTAATGATGTGAATCGTGTAAATACTGCAATGGAACTAGATATTATTTTGGTGAATATTGTCATTTTTGCAACAGAACAGGCCGTAAGGAGTGTAACAATTGCAGCGGACGAGGCTATAATGACTGTCTTACATGCCGTGGCACAGGACGTGTTGAATGGTAATGAATGAGATGGCGCGTGAGAGACTATTAGTCATAACTTAATAAATCAGGAGGACCGTCAGATGACAGTCCTCCTGATTATATGATGGTGACAGGTTCTGGGGGAATTGGCTCAGAACTTGTAGTCGAGGCCGACGCCGATGACGTGGTTCGTGCGGCTGTAGGTCTCTGTGCCAGTGTAGGGCGTGCCCTGGTAGTTCTGCAGAGGGCCTTTCTTGTAGTCGCTGTAGAGCGAGCAGAAGTAGCTGACGTTGAGGCGCATCTTCTCGTTGATGTTCCAGGCACCGCCGAGGCCGACGCTGTAGCTGTCGCAGGCGAAAGAGGTGTTCTGCTGGTAGGCGTCGCTGATGCCGTAGTCCGTGCGCTGGCCACCACAGCTGACGGTGAACTTCTCGTTGATGTCGTACTCCACACCTGCGAGGATCTCGTGGGTGCCGTGATCGAGCGTCTTCTCGCGGCCACCGTACATCTTGGCGTGCTTGTCGTCGAAGAAGTGATATTCGAGGGCTGCGCGGAACTTCGGGGTGAACTCATAGCCAACGGCGGCCACGAGGAGCGAAGGCATGTCGTAGCGCACCTCTGTGCCGTCCTGATAGGCTGCCACCTTGTCGCCAAACTGTGACAGTGCCAGGGCTCCCTCGATGTAAGGCATCATTCCAGCCGTCTCGGGGTCGGTGTTCTTGATGCGGGCAGAGAGCTGCTTCGTGTCGTTCTCGGTGCTGATCTTCGTGCGGAACTCGTAGCGGGCTGCGATGGTGAGCGGACCGTTGTGATAGTCGATGCTGACGATGGGTGCCACACCGAAGCCGCGCTGGATGCAGTCGAGCTGGAGGTCGATGAGGTCGACGTTGCCTGTGGGGATGCTGGCATTGACGAAGCCACGGTTGTAGCCGTCGTAGTAGTTGCCGCGCAGGCCGATGGCAGCGGAGAAGTAGTCGTTGATCCTATAGGCGACGTTCACCTGGGCTCCGTAGATGTACTGCTTGCCCTTCATGTTGGCGCTGTAGGCGTAAGCATTGGGCATCACGCCAGCCTGAGCGAGCAGGGCGCGGAGGGGCACTTCGAACATGGGGATACCCTCGTCGTACTCGACGAAGCCGCCGCTGCCCACGATGCCGATCATGCCTGAAATGGCGAGACGGTTTTTCTTATACGAGGCAAACAGGGCGGGCACGATGGGTGCCGAGGCGACACCTTCGTACTTCTTGTTGAAGTCGCTGCCGAGGTATCCAGGCACGGAGGCCTCGATGTTGCGCATCTGCCAGGGCTTCTGGAAGTTGAGCGAGAGTTGCCATCCCTCGTGTCCCCAGGCAAGGCCTGCGGGGTTGGAGTAGGCTGCATCGATCTCCGTCGT
>Ga0310786_10008173_pt1 | contig 13482 bp, 15 predicted proteins | sample AusTroGonzalo_MG_FD_203881 | JGI IMG/M metagenome (GOLD analysis project Ga0310786, IMG submission 203881) | Bovine rumen microbial communities from tropical cattle in Woodstock, Queensland, Australia - Gonzalo_03 (v2) (version 2) | ecosystem: Host-associated > Mammals > Digestive system >... | reverse complement strand
ATACAGTCTCAAGAACAACATGTCAGCGGCTATCGAAGATGCTGTCTTCCACATCAAGAAGCAGGTATCGATAGTCCTTAAATACACGGACAAAAACGACGAACTCACAGAAAATGAGTCCGACGAGAAGGCCAAGGAGATCACGTTAAGCTTCATGCGCAAGATCCCTGAGATCAGGGAAGTGCTGGAGACAGACATCGATGCGGCCTACGAAGGTGACCCTGCGGCAGACAGCAAGGAAGAGATCGTGTTCTCATATCCGGGCTTCTACGCGATCGCGGTATACCGTATCGCTCATGAACTGTCGCTTCTTAAGGTTCCGATCATCCCGCGAATGATGACGGAGCACGCCCACAGCATCACGGGTATCGATATCCACCCGGGTGCCACGATCGGCAAATACTTCTTTATCGACCACGGTACGGGAATCGTTATCGGAGAGACGACTATCATAGGCGAGCACGTCAAGATCTATCAGGGAGTTACACTCGGCGGAATCTCGACGAGCGGCGGCCAGAAGCTTCACGGCAAAAAGCGTCATCCGACCATCGGAAATAACGTTACCATCTATTCAGGTGCTTCCATTCTCGGCGGTGAGACGGTTATCGGTGACAACGTTGTTGTCGGAGGTAATACCTTCATCGTTAATTCCGTTGATAAGGGAACCCGTGTCAGCACCAAGGAGCAGGAGCTTAAATTCAAGAGCAACGAGTGAGGTGGCTTATGACCATTTTGCAGCTTAAGTACGTTATCGTCATTGAAGGCTCCAAGTCATTGCGCGAAGCTGCAAGCAGACTTTTCATAAGGCCAGTATAAGCAAAAGTTATCGCAGACGATAGAAGTTAAGCATTAGTCAGCGCAAGGATTAAATGATATTATTCTCGCAAGAAACGAAAAATGTATGCTGACTGGAAAGACCGGAGGTAGACAGGAAAGGCCACCCCGGTCTTTTAGTTTGCAGAATTTCGGAGGACAAGAAAATGAAGATGTTAAGAAAAATAGCCGCGTTAGTGCTGATAGGAGCCGTTACTATGACTGCAGTGACGGCCTGTAGTAAGAAAGAGTCAAAGGACGACGGTGATGTTGATATAATTATCGGAACCGCGAACGGTTCTTTGTGTTTGGCTCCGCTTCATATCGCGATCGACAACGGATACTTTGAGGAAGAGTTCAAGAAGGCAGGCGTGACCTGGCGAGTCGAGGAGATCGACATGGGCAACATCTCTGACCTGGTGGCATCGGACAAGATCGATGCATCGACACAGCTCGCAGGTGCGATGATCCCGCAGATCGATAACGGACTTGAGATCACATTCACTGCAGGAATGCATACCGGATGTACGAAGGTCTACACGAAGTCTGATTCCGGTATTACGGAGCTTAAGGATCTCAAAGGTAAAAAGATCGGCGTCCCGTCACTCGGAGACTCATCCGTAGTTGCTCTTAAGAGAGCTCTCTATGATGAAGGCATCGGCGTGACAACGGAGAACCTTGAAGTCGAGTGGGTCGTATACGGACTTACTGATCTTCCTCTGGCTCTCGAGAATGGTGCCATCGACGCAGCTGCGCTCCATGACCCGGTTGCATATAACGCAGAGACAGAGTACGGCTTTACGAAGATCCTGGACCTCAGCACTGACGAGAAGTTCGCCAACGAATACTGTTGTATGTCATTCGTAACGACCAAGCTCGCAAACGAGAATCCTGAGGCAGCCGCAGCCTACACGAGAGCAATCTTGAAGGCTAGTGCATTCGTTCAGGCCGAGCCTTATGAAGCAGCCAAGATCCAGATCGAGAACAATCAGTGTTCGGGAGATCTTGATACCAACGCTTCACTGCTTGAATCTTACAACTACTCGCCATCGGTAAGCATTGCTTCGCAGACGATAACAAACGCCGCAAGTGAGCTCATCAGGATCGGCGAACTCAAATCAGATGATCCGTCCGAATTTGTCGGAAAGGCTTTCACCAAGTTCGACGGAGTACCTGACACTTATGTATACGAGAACGGTGCGTTTACAGAAGTGAACTAAAAAACATCAGAGGTTTTTATGAACAAGAAAATCTATGCTGCTTTGAAATTGCTATTGCCGTTCGTTGCAATAGCATTTTCTATATTGGTATATTACGGGATCAAGGATAACGGCAAGCAAAAGCAGACCGCGCATCCTTACTACCTGTGGCTAATTGGTGCCGTGGGAGCTGTGATCCTTATAGAGATAGTCATCGGCTTATTCTATCAGCCGATCAGGAATCGGATACTCGGAAAAGCTCCGTTTCTTACAGGAGTCTTGGTATTCCTGTTGCTTTTGAACCTGGTAACCACAAAGACGACATTGCTTCCGACTTTGTACTTTCCGTCTCTTGACAGGATCGTAGCTGTTATTGCAGAGAACAAGATATTCCTTCTTAAGAATATCTTCGATTCCCTGAAACTACTCGCGGTCGGTTTTGCCTGGGGCGCGAGCGTGGGATTCCTGACCGGTCTTTGTCTCGGATATTTTAAGATCGTAGGCTACTGGCTTAACCCGGTGACCAAGATCATCGGACCTATACCGACAACAGCATGGATACCTCTTGCTCTGTCGACATTTCCGACTACACACAGCGCAAACGTGTTCCTTATCGCATTCGCGGTCTGGTTCCCGGTAACGCTCATGACCAGCAGCGGAATCCAGAGCATCAACAACGTAAACTTTGAGGTATCAAGAACACTCGGTGCTTCGACTTTGTACCAGATACTTCACGTGGCGATCCCTGCCGCAATGCCGAGTATTTTCCTCGGAGTATTTTACGGAACGGTATCATCCTTTGCAACATTGATGGCTGTCGAGATGAACGGTAACTCGAGCGGAATCGGCTGGTACATCAACTGGCAGAAATCAGTCATGATGTACGACGGCGTATACGCAGGTCTTATCATAATCGCCGTGATCTGTTCACTGACACTTACATTGTTGTTCAAGGTTCGTGACAAGGTACTTATCTGGCAGAAGGGAGTCATCAAATGGTAGGCGAGATACGAATAGAAAATGTATACAAGAAGTTCCCGAATACCGACCCGACCAAAGAAGACGTGCAGACCTTAAACGGTCTGTCTCTCAAGGTCGAGGCAGGATCGTTCGTAAGCCTGATCGGACCTTCGGGATGCGGTAAGTCAACACTTCTTCGAATCATCGGAGGACTTGATAAGGCCACTGAAGGTAAGCTTTATATCGATGATCAGGAGATCAAGAAACCCGGAAGCGACAGAGGATTTGCTTTCCAGGGATCAAACCTTTTCCCGTGGCTGACTGTGGAGAAGAACATCGCCTTCGGACTTAAGGCAAGACATGTCTATAAGGAAAGAAAAGGGGATGTTGAGGACTTCGTTAAACTTGTAGGCCTGGAAGGATTTGAGAAGTCCTATCCGCACCAGCTGTCGGGAGGCATGCAGCAGAGGGCGTCACTAGCAAGGGCACTTGTGGGACACCCGTCAGTGCTCCTTTTGGATGAGCCTTTGGGAGCACTCGATGCATTTACCAGAATGAATCTTCAGGATGAGATATTAAACATCTGGAAGAAACATAATATGACCATGATAATGGTCACCCATGATGTTGATGAAGCTATCTATATGTCGGACAAAGTTGTTGTTATGTCAGCCCGTCCTTCAAAGGTCGAAGCTATCATCGATATCGATCTTCCAAGACCTCGTGCCCGTGCTCAGGATACTTTCCAGGAGTACAGGACCCGGATCTTGAATGTATTAAATCTCGGCGGTCAGATCAATGACGTCGAATACTATCTTTAATAATCTTAAGTTGAGGAAAACACTAATGAAAAACAGATTTATCGTAGCAGCACTTTTTTTACTTGCAGGACTTCTTGTCATCCTTATTCCGACCGTTCTTTTTCCGGTCTGCGAGAGCGAGATGAAGATGGCTTGTTACTATACAAAGCAGGCTGAGATCGGCGTGGGAGCAGTTATACTTCTCCTTGGTATCGTATCGGCACTCTTCTCTGACAAGAAGATAAGAGCAGGCATAAGTATCGCACAGTTCTTTAACGGTGCCTTGGTACTGGCTTTGCCTTTGAAACTAACCGGACTTTGCAAGATGAGCGATATGGCATGTAAGGCAAAGACACAACCGGCACTTATCGTAATCAGCGTATTGGTACTCGTAATCGCAGGTGTCAATTTCGGATACCTGGCTGCAACCGGAAATAAAGATGATTAAAACTAAGATCCGTAGTATTTTATCCGGCATAAGAAGCCGCATCTTCTACAGCACTTGCCTTGTCATAACAACGGCGGTGCTGTCGTTTATGCTGTTTTCGGGAAGCATAATAAAATCGAGCCTCGATAAGGGAATGGACAACATGGACCGAAGGCTCGGTTCTGATATCATGCTGGTTCCAAAAGGTTCAAGGGAGGAAGCCGAGAATCTTCTTCTTGAAGGTCAGAGGGGCACGTTCTATTTTGACGGTTCCGTCGACGATAAGGTCAAGGATATCGAGGGCATCAGCGAGGTTACTTCTCAGTGCTTCCTCAAATCCTTGTCAGCGGATTGCTGCAGCAGTGAAGTCGAGCTTGTTTTCTATGATCCTGATACAGATTTTGTGGTAGGTCCGTGGATCGAGACAAATTATAAGAGTGATCTTAAGAAGGATAATGTTATTGTCGGAAGCGACATCGTGACTGAAAACGGCACCATCAAACTTTTCGGAAAAGATTATGAGGTCGTATCACAGATGGCCAAGACAGGAACGGCTCTCGACAGTTCCGTATATTTCTCGGATGATTCGATGGCGTCTGTTATTGCCGATGCCGAGGAAAAGAATTCATTCCTGACAGAAGAGCAGAAAGACGGTGATATCTTATCGTCAGTTTTTATAAACCTTAAGGACGGATATAACGAAGACGATGTTATAAGAGAATGTCATGCCAAAGCGGGTGACATTTTTGATGTCGTATATCCGAAGCAGCTTAATGAATCTCTGTCGGATAATCTTTTGAGGATCACGGATATCGTAGGAGCAGTAGTCCTTATAGGGGGAATTCTTCTGTTCGGTATCCTGGTACTCATTAACAGCGTGATCATAGAAAGCAGAAAGCAGGAAGTGGCACTTTTGAGAGTCCTCGGAAATTCCAAGAGCAAGATGGCTTTGATGCTCATTTCCGAGACCGGTGCCGTAAGTTTATTCGGTTCTCTGGTCGGTTGTCTTTTAGGTGCTCTTATCGTCATCCCGTTCGGTCGATATATCGGTATGAGTCTGTCGATGCCGTACTTGGGTCCGAGTTTTATCGGTGCTTCAGTACAGGTTATTGTCATTATGGCAATCGTATTCCTTGTAGCTTTGGTATCATCGATCCTGTTCGTATTTCACGTTACCGGTATCGAGCCTTATCTGGCGCTTAAAAAGGAGGCAGAATGATGCTTGCTTCGGAAAATGTTATATACAGATATAAGAAGAACAAAAGGACAATTCTCGATTCGGTCAACTATAGTCTTGAAGAAGGCTGCTTCAGTGCGGTAATGGGAGAATCCGGAAGCGGCAAGAGTACGTTCCTGGCAGTAATGGCAGGGATACTTAAGCCACTGGAAGGAACCGTAAGATATAACGATGTGGATCTTTATGAGTTGAAGGATAAGGAACTGTCGAGGATACATAGAAACAGTATCTGTTATGTTCCTCAAAGCAACATAATGCTCAAGAACATTACTGTCTTGGAAAATATCGTTAATCCGTATTTGGAAACTGCTTCTGATGATGATCTTAAGGAAAAGGCCGTATCACTTTTAGAAAAACTCGGTATAGGAAATCTGGCAGGGAATTATCCGTATGAACTTTCAGGAGGAGAACTTAAGAGAGCTTCTATTGTTCGTGCCGTTCTTATGGACCCCAAGGTCATCATTGCCGATGAACCGACGACGGGTCTTGATAAGGAAACCGGAAACAGGATCCTGAGTTTTCTTTCGGAATATGCCAAGGCGGGAAATTCCGTTTTGGTCGCAACTCATGATGAACATATCGAAGGATATGCCGACAATATCTTAAGATTGGAGAGATCATGATGGTTTTCGAGATAAAGACTGATATGGACGGGATCGATTTTGATGAAGTAGCAGGGCTCTTGAACGGATACGGGTTGAGCGATCTTGACAGTGAGACGCAGAGGATCGTTTTCGAGAGGAGCTACGCAAAGGTATTTATACTTGATGACGGGCATGTGGCCGGTGTCGGAAGGGCACTGTCTGACGGAATCTGTCAGGCGTCGATCTATAATATAGCGGTTAGGGAGGACCTGTGGGGAAAAGGCCTCGGAAAGACTATCGTGGATGAACTTCTTAAGCAGGTTGAAGGCTGCAATGTGGTCTTGTATACGCACCCGAAGCACATTGGATTATATGAGCATTGGGGATTCAAAAAACTGAAGACGTCGTATGCACATTTTCAAAGAGAAGAATATTTTATCTCACAGGGTTTCCTGGAGTGATATCATGTTTTACGGAGGAACTGATCATGATTACAAGAGATGAAGCATATACATTACTTAAGAAATATAATAAGGATTCATTTCATATCCAGCATGCGCTGACTGTTGAGGAAGTTATGAAGTGGTATGCCAGGGAATTGGGATATGGTGATAATGAAGAGTACTGGGGTATAGTCGGTCTTCTTCATGATATTGATTTTGAAGTTTATCCTGAGGAACACTGCCTTAAAGCTCCTGAACTTCTAAGGGACGGCGGTGTCAGTGACGATATTATCCATGCAGTATGTTCACACGGTTACGGTATTACGGTAGGATGCGGAGTGACCATTGATGTGGAACCTATTCATGAAATGGAAAAGGTATTGTTTGCTGCAGATGAACTTACAGGTCTTATTGGAGCGGCGGCGCTTATGAGACCGTCGAAGAGTACCAAGGACATGGAACTTAAATCCCTTAAAAAGAAATACAAGAGTAAGGGATTTGCTGCAGGATGTTCAAGAGAAGTTATCGAGCGCGGAGCAGATCAGCTCGGATGGGAGTTGGATAAACTTCTTACGATGACACTCAAGGCCATGGCAGATACGGAAGATATAATATCAGATAAGATGAAAGAAATATAATTTATTCAAGGAGGATAAAGATGCCACACATTCAGATACTGACCAAAACTTCAAAATGAGATTTTGGTTAGTATTTTTTTGTCTCGAAAAGGTTTACTATCTGATTATGTAACCTGACGTAACAAGATGTCGCTATATAGGGTGAAGACCATATGGAGGAGGTATCGTTCATGGATGACGATAAGATCGTAGAACTATACTTATCGCGTGATGAAGAAGCGATAGTACAGACTGCGTCCAAGTATGGCCACGCGCTCAGGAAGATTGCATACGGCATTTTGTACGATCGGGAAAGCGCTGAGGAGTGCGAAAACGACGCTTACCTTAAGACGTGGAATCTTATCCCGCCGCACGAACCGAGAACTTATCTGTTCGCTTTTGTCGGAAGGATCGTAAGGCACGTCGCTTTGGATGTCTGCAAGACGAACAAACGCCAAAAGAGGTATGCCGTTTATAGCGAACTTACTCAGGAGATGCATGAGTGTATCCCGTCCCCGGACAATACTGAAGATGAGGTCGATGCGAAGTGTCTGAGCGATTCCATCAATGAATTTCTGGAAGGTTGCTCAATGCAGCAGCAGAATGTCTTTGTCAGAAGGTACTGGTACTTTGATCCCGTAGAGGATATCGCCGCCAGATACGGCTTCTCGAAAAGCAAGGTCAAGACCATGCTGTTCCGTATGAGGGCAGACCTTAAAAAGCATCTTAAGGACGGAGGATACGGCGTATGAGAGAAACAGATCTTTTAGAAGCGATCGGTGATATCGATAATAAGTTCATTAGAAATGCAGGAAAGGCAAAGACCCGTGATCTCAGGTGGGTGCCGATAGCCGTGGCACTTCTTTCAGTAACGGTATTGGGACTGGTCTTTATCCCTAAGCTTTTCGAAAAAGATAGCGAAAATCCGTCTCTGAAGCCGGCTGAAATTAAACAGACACTGTCTGATTCCACGGTTGAGACCGGAGGAGTATATGTTCCGGCCGTCGAGATCCCTGAATCCACGGAAGAAGGAACGACACTCGATATGATCGGATTTGTGGTCTACAAGGGAAATATCTACACGCAGTCTATGGATTATACCGGTGAAGAAGCATATAAGATCGACGAGATCGTAGGTGAATATCTCGGAACTGCCAAAGGAAATATCGACGAGTGGTCATCACAGGATGAATACGCGGTAGAATTCGCATCTTCCGTAGCCGGAGAGATATATGCGGTAGAAGGATATGATACCGGCTTCAGGATCTGTCTTCGCGCAGAATACGAAGACGGGAACGGCCCCGGTCTTTGGATCCAGTTCCTCGACTGTCTTAACGGAATAACGCTTTCCAAGGGAAGCGAATTGTTCGAGGACAGACTTCGTGTCCGTGAACTTACGGGATCGGTCCAGTGGCAAAGTCATGAGGATTGGGATTATAATACGGGAAATATCAAGAATGCCGATATCGATGAAGCAGCGTGGAATGAATTCTGGGATGCGGTCGATAACGGTGACTTTTTTGACATGTGGGATCATGAGAATCTGTGTCCGGTAATCAGTGATATGTCACATCAGGCTCACATGATCATTAACATGAATGACGGCACGAAGGTCAATATCAGGATGATCGAATTTGAGGGCGAAGGCTATGTGGGATATCAGGGTCTCAACTGGTACTACGTGAAGGTCCCGAAGGAGATATTTGATAAAGTTTATGAAGCTTGCGGAGGAACGTACTCTTAACCGATAAGGACGTGCTTTTATGTGCCGGCGATCTTCAGTTTCGGACTGTGATAGGATTTGCCTATTAACCTAGTAGGCGATTATAAGTAAAAGTTATCACCAATGATAATTATTAGCAATTTTTCAAACCACTCGGGCAGTGGTACTATAATGTCATCCAAACAAAATAACCTTGATGAGAAGGAGGAATGCAACATGAAGAATATAACTAACATGAAGGAGGCAATGTGTCAGATGTGTCAGATGTGTTCTATGTGTTGTAGGACGAATTAATCAGAACGGACTTTTTTGGAACAACGTTTTATCAATTATCTTACGGTTGTCACCAAGAAGGCGGCGGCCAATTTTTTTAGGAGGAAACTACTATGAGCAACATTAAAGAAAGTGCATTGGAATTGATCGGAAAGACACCATTACTCAAGCTTAACGGCTATTCCAGGAAAAGAGAGATCACAGAGGCAACAGTCCTCGCAAAACTTGAATATCTTAATCCGGCAGGATCCGTAAAGGACCGTATCGCACTCGCAATGATCGAGGATGCTGAAGCTAAGGGACTTTTGAAGCCGGGCGCAACGATCATCGAACCTACAAGCGGTAACACAGGTATCGGACTTGCAGCTGTAGCAGCAGCTAAGGGATATAAAGCAATACTTACACTTCCTGACACGATGAGTGTTGAGAGAAGAACACTTCTTAAGGCTTACGGCGCAGAGCTCGTACTTACAGAAGGTGCTAAGGGAATGAAGGGCGCTATCGCCAAGGCTGAAGAGCTCAATAAGGAGATCGAAGGATCCGTTATCCTCGGCCAGTTCATTAACCCTGCTAACCCTAAGATCCACAGAGAGACAACCGGTCCTGAGATCTGGGAGCAGACAGACGGTAAGGTTGATATCTTCGTAGCAGGTGTCGGCACAGGCGGAACGATCACAGGTGTTGGTGAATACCTTAAGTCTCAGAACCCTAACGTTAAGGTCGTTGCAGTTGAGCCAAAGACCAGTGCGGTTCTTTCAACAGGTGTTCCCGGAGCACATAAGATCCAGGGAATCGGCGCAGGATTTGTACCGGATGTTCTTAATACAAAGGTTTATGACGAGATCATCCCGATCGAGAACGAAGATGCTTTCGCAGAAGGAAAGGCATTCGCGACATCAGAGGGTATCCTCGTAGGTATTTCTTCAGGTGCGGCTTTGAAAGCTGCTGAGATCCTTGCTAAGAGACCTGAGAACAAGGGTAAGGTAATCGTTGCATTACTTCCTGATTCAGGTGACCGTTATCTCTCTACACCTCTTTTCAAAGATTGATGTCAGGGGTGATCTGATTGGCAACAGATAACAGAGTCGAGAGAGATGAGTCTTACCTCGACAAAGTTAGGAAGTTGGTCGAGGAGACAAGATACGGAAGTATAGTCTTGATTATCCAAGACGGTAAGGTCATTCAGATCGACAAGACCGAGAAGATAAGACTTTAATATGACCGGCTGACCGGAGACAAGTGATTACGACTGTTTTTACAGCGTCTCCGGTCTTTTTATGCCCGAAAAGCAGGTGAAAGATGAGTAATACATATAAAGACCTGCAGAATTCTCACCCGTGTTTCGGCGGGCACAAGAACAATGCAGGAAGGATACATCTTCCGGTTAGCCCGGGTTGTAACATCGCTTGCCGCTTCTGTGACAGAACGATAAATGATGTGGAAGAACGCCCCGGAGTAACCTCGAAGGTCTTAAGACCCGAAGAGTGTGAAGAGATCCTCGGTAAAGCCCTGGAGATCGGCCCTGAGATCAAGGTCGCAGGAATAGCAGGTCCGGGTGATACCTTAGCTTCGGACAATGCACTTAATACATTCAGGATAATAAAGGAGAAATTTCCTGACTTAATCAAGTGTATGAGTACAAACGGACTTCTTCTTAACGAGAGAGCGGATGAAGTCATTGAGGTGGGGATCGATTCGCTGACTGTGACGGTTAATGCGGTTGACCCGGAGATAGAAAGTAAGCTTAACGCATACATTATCTATCACGGTAAAAAGATAGAAGGAGTTGAAGGAGCCAAGATCCTTATAGAAAATCAGCTGGCGGGAATAAGAAAGATCACCGCAGCAGGTATAACGGTAAAAGTGAATACAGTTCTCGTTCCGGAGATCAACGGTGATCATATCGAGACCATCGCGAAAACGGTGAAGGAAGCGGGCGCGAGTATCTACAACATAATACCTCTTATACCGCAGCATGAGCTCAAGGACGTGAAGGCGCCGACGTGCCCCGAGATAGATGCGGCAAGGACAAAAGCATCAAAGTATATCGATGTTTTCAGACATTGCCAACACTGCAGGGCGGACGCGGTAGGAGTTCCGGGCAAATCGGAATTCGGTGACCGGATCTATCAGAGAAGACTTAAGGTCAAGGAGACATTCTCACATGGCTGACGAGAGATATCTGATAGCGGTCGCATCAAGTGACGGAATAGTTGTTAACAACCACTTCGGGCACGCTTCAACTTTTTATGTTTATGAGGTCATCAACGATGTTATCGAGTTGAAGGAGATCAGAAAAGTAGAGCCTGTTTGTCAGACGGGAGAACATGATGACAAAAGGCTTGATGAGAACGCGCAGGTGTTCGCGGATTGTGATTTTCTTCTGGCGAGCAAAGTCGGAGACGGAGCCGCGGCGGTACTGGAGAATAAGGGCATCGTTCCTTACCAGATACCCGGGATAATATCGGAATCGATCGACAAACTAATAAGATTCGAAAAAGTAAATAAACTGTTTGATTAAGGAAGGACATTTTTAAGATGGGCGAGTTAAGACAGATCGCAATTTACGGTAAGGGTGGAATCGGTAAATCCACCACAACACAGAACCTCACGGCAGGTCTTGTGGAGCACGGCAAGAAAGTAATGGTGGTCGGTTGTGACCCTAAGGCAGATTCTACGAGACTTCTTCTTGGCGGATTGGCGCAGAAAACGGTTCTTGATACGATCCGCGAGGAAGGTGAAGATATCGAACTTGACAGGATCATGAAGGAAGGTTACGGCGGAACACGATGCGTTGAGTCAGGCGGACCTGAGCCGGGTGTCGGATGTGCCGGCCGAGGAATCATCACTTCGATCAATATGCTCGAAAACTTGGGCGCATATACTGACGATCTCGATTATGTTTTCTATGACGTCCTGGGCGACGTTGTGTGCGGTGGCTTCGCGATGCCGATCCGTGAAGGCAAGGCTAAGGAGATCTATATCGTAGCAAGCGGTGAGATGATGGCGCTTTATGCGGCAAACAACATCTCCAAGGGTATCCAGAGATACGCGAGGACAGGCGGCGTAAGGCTCGGAGGAATCATCTGTAACTCCAGAAATGTTGACCGCGAGCTCGACCTTTTGAGAGCTTTTTCGAAAGAGCTCGGAACAAAACTTCTCTACTTTGTGCCGCGTGACAATATCGTGCAGCACGCGGAGATCAACAAAAAGACGGTTATCGAGTACCGTCCTGATTCAAATCAGGCGCAGGAGTACAGAAATCTCGCTCAGGCAGTTATCGAGAATGAAGACTTCGTTATTCCTACACCGATGACACAGGAAAGACTCGAGGAGATCCTCATGGAATACGGCATGATGGAGCTCGCAGACGATTACAAGATCTAAATTTTTTCGGAAAGGAAAGAAAAAAATGGCAGGCATTTATCAGTCAATTACAGAACTCGTCGGAAGGACACCGCTTCTCCAGTTGAACGGTTACAACAAGGCACACGGACTCGGTGCGGACATTATAGGTAAGCTCGAGTATTTTAACCCGAACCAGAGTGTTAAGGATCGTATCGCGCTCGCGATGATCGAGGACGCGGAGCAAAGCGGCAAGCTCAAGCCGGGATACACGGTTGTCGAGACAACAAGCGGCAATACGGGTATCGGTCTGGCGGCTATCGCGGCAGCAAAGGGCTATCCGTTCAGGGTCTATATCCAGGATCAGGTTTCCGAGGAGAGATTTAAGGTCATCCATGCTTTCGGCGGTAAGACCATTAAGCTGACTGAGGAGCCTACCATCGCGAAGACACTTCAGGAGACAAACGGTGACTTCGTCGCAGCGATCAAGGCTTTGAAGGAAAATGTCCTCGATAAGGAAGAGGGCGTGGTATTCGTAGATCAGTGCTCTAACCCTGCTAACCCTGCAGTTCATAAGAGAACAACAGGTCCTGAGATCTGGGAAGACACAGACGGTAAGGTCGATATCCTCGTAGCTTGTGTAGGTACGGGCGGAACGATCTCCGGAACGGGAGCTTTCCTTAAGTCCAAGAATCCTGATGTCAAGGTCGTAGGCGTTCAGCCCGGTCCTAACTCACTTCCTTCTGAAGAGAAGCCTGAGCCGGACGAGGAGATCACGGGCGTTCATCCGTTCGACGGAGTTCCGGATAATGTCATCCCTGCAACTCTCGACAGAAACATCTATGATGAAGTCATCAGAGTCGAGGCGCTCGAGGCATACCAGGCAGCAAGAGAAGTTGCTAAGCAGGACGGTATCCTCATCGGTACATCTTCAGGTGCAGCTTTGTTCGCAGCAACAGAGCTTGCGAAGAGACCTGAGAACAAGGGCAAGAAGATCGTTGCGGTCTTCCCTGATACGGGACTTCGTTATCTCTCAACAAATCTGTTCGAGAAATAATAGG
>Ga0310786_10008172_pt1 | contig 13482 bp, 12 predicted proteins | sample AusTroGonzalo_MG_FD_203881 | JGI IMG/M metagenome (GOLD analysis project Ga0310786, IMG submission 203881) | Bovine rumen microbial communities from tropical cattle in Woodstock, Queensland, Australia - Gonzalo_03 (v2) (version 2) | ecosystem: Host-associated > Mammals > Digestive system >... | reverse complement strand
GTTATGGCAAAAAAGAAAGCAAGTAAGCAGAAGAAAATGGATACCCGCGTGAACTTCACGCCGATGGTAGACATGATGATGCTTCTGATCACGTTCTTCATGCTCTGTACGACTCTGAGTAAGCCTCAGGCCATGCAGCTGACGATGCCGAGCAACGATCAGAACCTGGAAAAGGAAGACAAGTCGGTGACAAAGGCTTCGTACACCATCACCCTCTATCTGGGTGGTGAGGACAAGCTCTACTATGTAGAGGGTCTGCCCGAGTACGACAACGCCGAGTGTCTGAAGGAGACCACATGGGGTAAGGACGGCGTCCGCAAGCTGCTCATCGAGCACATCACCGAGGACGGCTTCAGCCCTGTGGCAAAGGTCATGATGGCCAAGAAGAAGTTGGACGAGAAGAAAGCCCAGTTGGGTGACAAGATGAAGAAAGAGGACTACGAGAAGATGCTCTCTGACATCCGTAACGGTAAGGGCGAGGAGTTCATTGCCGAGTATGGTGAGCAGGGTATGCAGACCCTCACCGTCATCATCAAGCCCACTGATGTCTCGACCTACGACAACATGGTCCAAGCTCTTGATGAAATGCTGGTTTGCAGCATTGGTAAGTACGTCATTGACAAGGTGAACGAAGACGACCAGAAGCTCCTGGAGCTGAAGGGCATCAAGTACACAGCTAATTAAGAAAGGAAATAGACTATGGCAAAAGTAGATCTTATTGACAATAGTTGGGTCGACCTCGTCTTTGAAGGAAAGAACCAGGCATATGGAGCATACCAGCTCCGTAAGGAGACCGGCAAACGTAATGTCAAGGCCCTGTTATGGGTGCTCATCGGCATCGCAGCCATCTTCGCTATCGCCTATGCTAACCTCGCTATCCAGAACGCCATGAAGCAGAACGTCTCTGTGGAGACTGATGTGGAGTTGTCGAAGCTGGCACAGAAGAAGGAAGCCAAGGTTGAGCGTAAGGAGCCCATCAAGGTTGAGATGGAACAGAAGGTCGTCGAGAAGGTTAAGAGCTCTGTGAAGTTCACCGCTCCTGAGATTAAGAAGGACGATGAGGTGAAGCCCGAGGACGAGCTGAAGTCACAGGACGATCTCTCGAAGACGAACACTGCCATCGGTGCTTTCGACGTTAAGGGTAACGACGAAGCCGAAGGTGAAGTGCTGAAAGCAAAGGAAGTAGTGGTTGATGAGAAGCCGAAGGAAGAAGAGACGAAGGTGTTCGACGTCGTCGAGCAGATGCCTCAGTTCCCCGGCGGTCCCAACGCCCTGTTCGAGTATCTGTCAAAGAATATCAAGTACCCGGTTGTCGCCGAGGAGAATGGTATTCAGGGACGTGTCATCGTGACCTTCGTGGTTGAGCGTGATGGCTCTATCACCGACGTTAAGGTGGCCAAGTCCGTTGACCCCTCACTCGACAAGGAAGCTATGCGCGTGGTGAAGTCCATGCCTCACTGGATTCCTGGTAAGCAGAACGGCTCGGCCGTACGTGTGAAGTACACCGTGCCTGTAACCTTCAGACTGCAGTAATTAGACATGAACGCATCCAAATTCATTGGATTAACACTTATTTTAGGCTTGTTCCTCGCTTGTGGGAACAAGCCTAAAAATACTTTGTCGTACGACTACGACAAGGCGGCCGCCATCTTCACGGCCGACGAGAGTTTCTTCCCCATCCTCGACGAGCAGCTCGACGTGTTCATGGCCACTGTCGCCCTGGACAGCATCCGTCCCGAGTACACCGACCAGGAGGAGGCCATCAGGAAACTCATGAACAACGAGACGTGGCTGGCCTTCACCGCACGGAGCCTCTCCGAGCGTGAGATCCAGAACCTGAAGGACCGCCAGTTCATGCCACGTGTCATACCCCTGGCCTACGATGGTCTCGCCATCATCGTCAACAACGCCAACCCCGACAGCTGTATCAGCGTCAAGGACTTCCGACGCATCCTCAGCGGCGAGGCCAAGAAGTGGAGCGACGTCTACCCCAACTCGAAGCTGGGCGACATCGACGTCGTCTTCGACAATCCGAAGTCGAGCACCGTCACATGGTGTGTCGACTCACTGCTGGGCGGCAAGCCCATCAACAGCAACAACATCGGTGCCGTAAAGAAGAGCGCCGAGGTCATCGACTGGGTCGAGAACCACGCGAATGCCATCGGCATCATCGGTTCCAACTGGCTCAACGACAAACGTGACACCACCAATGTCACCTTCAAGAAGAACATCACCGTGATGAGGGTCAGCCGTCTGGACTCCGCCACCGTGCGCAACAGCTGGCAGCCCTATCAATACTATATCTATAACGGCAACTACCCGCTGATCCGCACCATCTACGCCCTGCTCAACGAGCCGCGCTCGGGTGTGCCCTCAGCCTTTGCCCACTTCTGCCGTCTGCCCAAGGGTCAGATGATTATCCTCCGCTCTGGACTGCTGCCCATCCAGGCCAACATGAACGTTCGTGAGGTGGTAGTGAACACCAAGTAATCGTAACACTAAAACTATAACGCTATGAAAAAGAAATCTATTTTTTGCACCATGCTATTGCTGTGTGCAGCCCTGTTTTTCGTTAATTGTGGTGGTGACTCCGACGATGATCCCGAAAACAAGGACCAAGAACCTGTAACCGCATCCAAGGAATTTGCCCTCAGCAATCTGTTCGTGAAGTTCTTTGATGTAGACCTGAACATCCAGACGACACCATTCAGTTCGCTAAGGAGCAAAATGGCAAAGTTCTATACACTGTCTGAAGAAACAGACCATTCTTATTATATTGAAAGATCCAAGAATAAGTCTTTAGCCAACTACACCTATCTCGGAAAGCCCTTCTACAGGCACTTTGTCGGTGAATATGATCTTTTCCGTTCAATCATGTACGAATTTGAAATTGAATATTCAGAGGATCCCTATCCGTATATGGACAAGCTTATTCAGGACCTCTCAAAGATGGGCGTAAACATCACCTACGAAAAAAGCAACAATGAATACGTTAAGGCAGAAGGAGAAGCAAAAGTAGGAAATAAAGAGTATGAAATCATGCTTTGGAATACCAACCAAAGTTGGCTCATCAATATTAGTGTGAGAATTTATCCCTAAATAAACACGGAATTTCCAGAATGGCCTGTCTTCCTTGACGAGACAGGCCATTCTGTTTTGTATGACAACCATACGCCCCGGCGTTTGTCTGCAATCTGTGTTCATCTCTGAATAATTCATAAAAAAAAGGCAAAAAATAATGGTAAATGCAAATAAAGTGTTACCTTTGCAACCCAATAAAAACGCTTCTGTGAAGCAAAGTTGAACCCATAGTGACAAAACGTAACAAAACGTGAAGAATCATTAACGCCGTTTGACAAAAAAGAAATACAGACGTCATACGAGTGTGAACTAAAGAACAACATGTCTAACTTAAATTAAGAGCATTATGAAAACTTTGAAATACCTGTTTATTGGTGTAGCCCTGATGGGTGTCAGCGCTATCGCCACGGCCCAAGACGGAACCAAGGCCGACATCGATGCCGTCAAGAAGATTATCAGCAGCAAGCCCGCCGATATGGACAAGCAGCTGAACAATTATCTGAAGAAGAATAAGAAGAACGCTGAGATTCTCGTGGGTATTGCCCAGGCATTCTACGAGGTCAAGGACACCGCCCGTGCCCGTAACTTCGCTGACAACGCGCTGAAGGCCGACAAGAAGTATGCTCCTGCCTACGTCATGCTCGGCGACATCGCAGCCCTTTCCGAGGACGGTGGTGGTGCTGCCGGTTACTACGACCAGGCTATCTACTTCGATCCGAAGAATCCCGATGCCTATCGTAAGTACGCCAGCGTCTACCGTAAGATCAGCCCGTCGGGAGCCATCGCCAAGCTGAACGACCTGCGCGCCCAGCTGCCCGACTATCCCGTTGACGCTATCATCGGTCACATCCAGTATATCTCGAACAACTTCGACGAGGCCATCGCTGCCTACGACAAGGTGCCTGCCGGCAAGCTCGAGAAGATGGACATCATCGAGAGCGCCTTCTCCGCCTACCTCACTCAGAAGTACGACAAGGGTATCCAGATGGCTGAGCTCGGCCTGCAGAAGGAGCCCCGCAACTCCACGCTGAACCGTCTGGCTATGTTCTGCAACACTGAGAAGGGCAACTTCGACAAGGCTATCGACTATGCCGACCGTCTGTTCAACAAGTCCGATTCTGCCAACATCTCCTATATGGACTATGTCTACTACGGCAATGCTCTGAACGGCCTGAAGCGCCACGACGAGGCCATCGCCCAGTACATGAAGGCTCTCGACCAGGAGTTTGACAACAAGGACAAGCGCGCCGGTGTCATCAAGACCCTGAGCGATGCCTATAAAGGAACGCAGGACTACGAGAACGCCATCATGTACTACGAGAAGTACCTGAACGAGGTCTCTAAGGCTTCTGCCAGCGACCACGCCGGTCTGGGACAGCTCTACGTCCAGCACGCCAACAGCCTGGAGGATGCAGCCCAGAAGCTCGAAAAGTTCAAGAAGGCCGACGAGGTCTACGCCAACCTGCTGACTAAGTACACCGACATCGAGGACTACGTTGCCTTCCAGCGTGCCCGTATCGGTATGTACATGGACCCCGAGTCTAAGCAGGAGCTGGCTAAGCCCCACTACGAGAAGCTCGTCGAGCTGCTCGGTGAGAAGGCCGACCGCGACAATACCGACAAGGTGCGTCTCATCGAGGCTTACCGTTACCTCATCTCCTACTACCTCATCACGAAGGACGACAAGAACACTGCCAAGCAGTTTGCCGCCAAGCTGAAGGAGATTGATCCCGAGAACGAGACGGCTAAGCAGGTGCTGGATCTGAAGTAATCACATAAAAGCATACCGTAAAGGGTGAAGGTTCGTGCCTTCACCCTTTACTTTTCACCCTATATGAAAAAAAAATCGGGAGCCACCCTCACGGGTGGCTCCTTTTTGCTGGTTTTATGAAGCTAAATTCAGATGAATTAAGCCGGAAGGCTGATGGCCTCTGACGGGCAGACAGAAGCGCAGGTACCGCACTCTGTGCATGCGTCAGCGTCAATTACATACTTTTCGCCCTCAGAGATTGCCTCTACGGGGCACTCGCCTGCACATGTTCCACATGCGATGCAGTCGTCAGAAATTACATATGCCATAATTCGTTGTTAGTTAAATGAGTTAATACTTACTTTAGAGGATGCAAAGATACGAAGAAAATTTCGTATATACCAAACTTTAGGTATGCCTTTTTCCCGAATCTTATCAATTTATACGATGTCGAAATAGGTCTTAGCATAATATAACGCCATCATTTTGCGTTATAATAATGCGTAAGGCTCAATGCTTAATGCTTAATGCACAATGCATAATGCTCAATGCATAAAGATGATGAGAAGGATATATACCTTATTATATATATTAGTCCTGCTGGCGTTGACGGCGACAGCTCAGGAGCGTCGGCCGCAGAACAAGCCATACATTGACCTGCGGCCCATGCACTTCGGCATCCTCGTGGGCTTCAACACGCAGGACATTGAGTTCCAGAACGTCGGTCCGCAGACCATTGTCAGGGACGACGGCACTGGCGTGGAGACCATCCTCTGCGACCAGGACACCTGGGACCCGGGCTTCAGTGTGGGCGTGCTGTCCGACTGGCGGCTCTCCAAGCACCTGAACCTCCGCTTGTCGCCCACCATGCACTTCGGCGCCAAGCACCTGACATTCCGTAACCTGAACAAGTTCGACGATAACGGACAGCCACAACTCTCCACACAGGATCTGAAGAACACCTATATCTCCTTCCCCCTCGACCTGAAGTTCAGTGCCGAGCGTTTCAACAACTACCGCCCTTACATCATCGGCGGCATCAATCCTATGATAAACCTCTCGGGAAAGGATCAGGACTTCCTCCAGTTGAAACGTTACGACCTCATGGTCGAGGTTGGTCTGGGTTGCGACTTCTACATGCCGTTCTTCAAGCTCATCCCCGAGCTGAAGTTCTGCTACGGGCTCACCGATGCCATCAACTATCAGCACACCAATGAGCTCAACGACCCCAACAAGCGGCTCTACTCACAATCCGTGACGCCCGGTCACAGTAAGATGATTGTCCTCTCGTTCTACTTCGAGTAAAGATTCATCACCATCTTTCCGATAAACACGGCGTGCTTACCGTTCTGGTCGACGGCAACGGGTTTGCCGTCAAGGTCATTCAGGTACTCCAGCTTCTGGAAATAGGTATGCGTATGTCCGCCGAGTACGAGGTCTATGTTTCGTGAGTTACGTATCATGTACAGGTCGTCCTCACCACGGTTGCTGTTCCATCCGAGGTGTGATATGCAGATGACGACGTCGCACTTCTTCTCCTTCTTCAGCATCGTCGCCGTCTCCAGCGCCACCTTGGCAGGGTCCAGGTACTTCACGCCCACGCAGTTCTTCGACGACACCAGTCCCTCGAGCTTCGGCGACAGTCCGAAGACGCCGATCTTCACGCCATTTCGTTTCAGGATGATATACTTTTTCACCAGTCCCTCGCAGGGTGTTCCTGTGAAGTCGAGGTTCGAACAGACTATCGGGAAGTTCGCCATCCGGAAACAGCGTGCCATATTCTCCAGCCCGAAGTCATACTCGTGGTTGCCGATGGTCACCGCATCGAGGCCCATACGGTTCATCAGCCCTATCTCCACATCGCCTTTGAACATCGTGAAGTAGGCCGAGCCTTGGAAAAAGTCGCCCGAGTCGAAATACAGCAGGTCCGGGTTCTTGGCCCGCTCCTCCTTCAGCACGGCTATGCGGCGCAGGAATCCTGCCCTACCCGCTTTCATCGTGTCCGGCAGCTGTGCGCTGACGGGCAGTATCGTACTGTGCGTGTCGTTCGTATGCAGAATCACCAACTGCTTCTGCTTCTTGGCTCCTACTGTCAAGCTCACGAGCAGAGCCACAATTATAATAAAGTATCTCCGTTTCATCATAACTATGAATTATGCACTCTTAACTATGAACTATGAATTATGCACTATGAACTATTCCACCACAACCCGTCCTTCTATCTCCGAGTCCACCACTTCGCCCTTCGCAGCCTTCTCCTTGAAGTAGTTCATGATGACGAAGCGCGAGTTATTGCTCACCTCCTGCGGCGAGTTCGTGTTGCGTCCCTTCTTGAACGCCCCCATCTTGTCCGTACCGCCCAGCAGGTAGTCGATGGTGACGACGCGGTAGTCGCGTGCCGGATCAATCGCCTCGCCGTTGATGGTGGCGCTGACCAGCTCACCCTTTTTCGTGATGACCAGACGGACGGAGTGGCTCACAGCCTCGCCGCCCACGGCAGCCATCTGGCGGAACAGCTCCAGCACGTCCGCACCGCTCAGTGTGGTGAAGGCTATCTTGTTCTCGAACGGCGCGATGTCCAGCACATCACCGAAGGTCACCGTGCCCTTAGGCATATCAGCACGCACACCACCCATGTTGTAGACACCGAAGTCAGGTGTCTCACCATAGTCCTTGCCAGCCCACACCAGAATGTCGGCCAGCAGGTTCGACAGCGTCCCCTCGGGGCGCTGGGCCGTCATGTAGCGTGCCGACTGTCCCACCACGGGGCCCATCACCGAGTCCACCTGGTGCTTGTAGGGTGCCAGGAAGGCTACCGCCTGAGCGTCTGGCTGACGGTCGTAACGGTTATCCACCACGATGCGGCTCCTCTCCACCGACGCCACCTCGTAGTGAGACTTGCACGATGCCAGCAAGAGCATCGGCAAAAGCAGATAAAAAGTCAGTCCCTTTTTCATAGTTTGCTCTTTTATTGCTGCAAAGATACGAAAAGTCGAGAGCAATACAAAACAAATTCGTTTGTTTTTATTGCCGAGACGGAGTAACTTCGCGATTTTAATCGCAAAGATACAAAAAAAACATGAAAACGGACAACACAACACGACACGAGTTTGTTAAAAAAGTATAACACACAAGCCATTTTTCATTTCTCATCTCTCATTTCTCATTTAAAAGCAGTACCTTTGCACCCGCTTTTCGGCGTAATCGCTGGCAGGAAGCATCGAGTGGCCTGTTATGTTGCGTTGGAACGATACAACAACAACTATCATTATTTGGTACAATGGATTTAATTAAAGTTGCTGAAGAAGCATTTGCAACCGGCAAGAAGTTCCCGGAGTTCAAGGCCGGTGACACTATCACTGTCGCTTACAAAATTATCGAGGGTTCCAAGGAGCGCATCCAGCTCTATCGTGGTGTCGTGATCAAGATCTGCGGCCACGGTGACAAAAAGCGCTTCACCGTTCGCAAGATGTCTGGCACCGTTGGTGTGGAGCGTATCTTCCCCATCGAGTCTCCGAACATCGACTCTATCGAAGTGAACAAGGTTGGTAAGGTTCGCCGCGCTAAGCTTTACTATCTGCGCAAGCTCACTGGTAAGGCTGCCCGCATCAAGGAGAAGCGCAGCAACATCGTCAAGGAGTAATTCCTTGTCCCCAGCAGATAAAAAGAGGTTCCCGCAGGAACCTCTTTTTTTATTCTAACGAATTAGTCCGTAACAGTCCGTAAAGTCCGAGGCTATTAGAATGGTGCTGGTGCAGGCCAGGCGGGGAACTGCATCTTACGCTCTACGGGCTGCTGGATGCGCGGCTCCCAGTCCTTGTCGAAGCGCGCGATGTTCTTGTCGAGGAAGGCGAGGCGGTCGGTGAACCACTTCTTCAGAATGCCAATCTCCTCCTCGTAGGAGCTCACGCGATAAGCCGCAAACATCCCCACGGGGTCGAAACCGCCTTCGCCCATGCCGAAACCGCCACCCATGCCAAAGACGCCAAACATCCCAAAACCGCCCTGCGTGGCAGGAGTCTCTTGCGAGGCTTTGGCTTTCTCTTCGCTGACGAGCAATTCGGGATACTCTTTGAAATGGCGATCACGGGCCTGTGCCAACAGTTTCGCCTGACGGTCAATCAGCTCATTGAGATGCTTCGTGCTGAGCACGCTCTTGCGCAGTTCCTGATAACGGCTCTTCACAGCCTTCCTGAAAGCCGGGTCCTGCAACAGTCGCTGCCACATGGCAGGCGTGGGGTTGTTGCTGCTACCCTCAAAGCACCAGGCCTCCGGATTGTTAGCATTGGCGAAGTTGCAGTTTCCGTAGGCCAGGTTGTAGTCCCACACGGGTCCTGCCACCATCTTGCCTCCTGTACCGTCAGCCTTCAGTTTCTCCTTATAGAAATAGGCACTGCGCTTATAGCCGTCGGCATTCATGCTCAGCTCGGTATGAATGAAATAGTCAACGAACGACGGTACATCGATGAAGTGGGCGTAGCCCTTCTCGCTGTCCATAAAGTCGTCCGCCTGTATGGCCGTCTCCATCGAGTCAACATAGCTCTGGATATAGGCCATCTGCTCGGGTTGCAGGTTCTTTTTCTTCGGGTAGATACACGACCAGATGACCTCGCTGCTCATGGAGCCCTCGCCGATGCCCGGCACCTTCGAGGTGAAGGTTGCGTCGTTCTCATCGAAGGTATCTATACGCAGCAGGTAGCCTCCCGTCACATCGCGCCCCGTGGTGTCAGTCTTCTTCAGCTTGCTGATGTTCACCCGCTCAGCGCCGCGCTTGATGGCTTCGCACAGGATGTAGATGCCGTGATACTCACCATCCATCACCAGTTCGACCATCCGCGTACGGGGGCCCCAGTGGCCCATCTCGCGCCACAGTTCGAAGGCCAGGGGGTCGCGCATCATCGACACGTCGTTGTAGGGTGCCAGCAGCACCCAGTCGCTGTGGGCAGGCATTCCCAGCAGACTGACATCCTGCTCCTTGCCGTCGTCCCCACGCGTCTCCAGCGTGTACTTCTTCTGGTTGAAACTCAGCGAGCTGTTGCCGCGCAGTTTGATGCCGATGAGCCCGTCGTAGCCCTCTGTCCTCATGTGTGCTGTCACCTTCTCACGGGCGTTCAGTGCAGTATCGGTAGTGATGGTGATGATGGGCAGGTTCGACTTCAGCTCCCCCACCTTCGTGTGCTTCACCGCAGGTAACATACTGCCCATGTCAGGCATCCCCATGCCACCTTCAGGCATAGGGGGAAATCCGAATCCTCCGAACTGGGCGTAGCCACCAGTTGTCGTCACGATGAGGAGTGTTAGTAACAGGGAGCGTAAAGGTCTATGGGCCATTCTTCTTGTGTGTGTGTTCTTTTTCATACTACTGTTTAGACGCAAGATAGTGTAGAAAGTTTAAACTCCTGTCCATGACATTGAAAGTTGATTATTATTCCATACTTTTTGACTTTTGTGGAAAATACTTACGCAAATATTTTGTTCGTTTGCATTATTTCCGTATCTTTGCCCCAGTTTATTGAATAAAAGAACAATCTATACTAACTAACTTACTAACTTATGAGAACAAAACCATCACTTCGTAAGTGCCTATTTATCACAGCTTTATGCCTGTTGGGGGGAGTAAATTTTGTATGGGGTGCTGGCTACACTACCACGCTAACTTCAAGCTATTCTATTGATGGCTATAAAACAAAATCTTATTTTGACATAGGAGCTTCAAATCCTAATGGAATCTGCCCTACAACAGGAGATCTTAGATTCCGCGGATACGATTCTGAAAAAGGTGGTAATTTTGGTTTATTTAATTATGGTTCAGGAAATAGATCAGGTTCTATTTCGATACCAGTTGCTCAGGGTGATATTGTTGTAATACAAGGAAATGCAGCAAATGATATAACATCTGTATCAAGTTGTACGAAGAACGAATCTTTATCAGGCACATACGCAGTATTTAATGTAAACTCAGATGCATCATCTCTTTCTGTATCAGTAAACAGATCTGGTTGTGTTTTAGCCGTTCTTGTAGTTGAGCCCATTAATGCTAATGTGACATACAAATATGTAAACACTGATGGCGTAAGTTTGTCATCCATCAAACCAGATGTTGTAAAGAACGAAGAAAACGGTGCAGCAATATCTTCATTAGTAACCGGTAATCTAATTTCATCATTTACAAGTGGAAGTTGTACATATACCTATTCAACATACACTTGTGATAAAGAAACAGTTCCTAATAATGGTACTACGGTTTATCTGAAATTCGCGCCCTCTGGTTCATACAGCTATACGGTAAATGCCGTAAATGGTTCATCAGACATTTTAAAAACAATAGAAACAGGAAGCATTGATGTTGGAAGTGCGGCAAATGTTTCATATCCAAATTTCATCAATTATAATGGAGTCCTCTATTCTAAGAGTGCGATGTCTGATAATAACAAGCAATGGAAATACGCCTTCACTCCAACAATAGACGGCGAGATTTCTTCCATCACCTACTCTGAAACAGGAATTTCAAATGTTGTATTCTATACTGAAGGAGAAGAAATTAGTGGAGCAACAGTAATAACTTATGGCGGTTGTTCCACCAGAACTTCTAACTGTTCAACAGGTATGGTATCAAATAAAAAGTTGGTAACTCTACCCGCTGGAACATATAGAATTACTACCTACTATTATAATTGTAATAACAGTAGCCAAACGGTAACTATTACCGATGGGAGCAACACTATCTACACAAATGCCTTTGCTACTGGCAGAAACAATTACACTTCTGAATCAGACATTGTCCTGACAGAAGCCAAGACTCTTTACGTTACAGGTGGTATTAACAATACAAACACACATGGAGGCATAGACTTGATTTACATTACAGGTACTACCACTGGAGAAATTATCGGCGCAGAAGACTTTACGACAGCAGACCGTGCAGAAAAGAGCAGCGATATAATAATGAAGAACGGGGATACTTATCAAGTAGAATTTATTAATCATGGCTCTGAAGGAGATAACAAGAACAACTTTATTGTAACGATAAACAACACGGCATCCATGTATGCCGACTGGTACGACTATTTGCAGGATAAGGGAGGTTGGAATGCAGATGGTGGTTTTGTGAATGCGGATCTTAACATTACAAATCCTTATCAGTATTCTAATGATGGAGGATTAAATTCGAAAAACTTAGATTGGAATGATTATTCACATATAAGGAACAGCCTTGTTAACTTGACCATCAAGTACGAGAATGGAGTTGTAACCATTGAGGGTTCTGCCACAAACAGGGATGACGCAAATTACATTTTCTATTACGGCTACAAATATACAGTTAATGATGAAAATGCAAATGCCATTATCAATCTTTCCGTTTGTAAATCCTGGCTTGACATTCTATCCGTAGAACAGACATTTGCCGGTGCCACCATGGGCGCTAACGGCTACACGACATTCGCAAGCCCGTATTGTCTCGACCTTGCTAATCTGCCCGAGGGGCTGAAGGCATACACGGCTACGCTCGACGGAAAGACACTGTCGTTCGCAGAGTGTACACAGGCAGTGCCCGTTGGCACAGGTCTGCTGTTGGCAGGAACGGGCGGCGAGACGTACAACATCCCCGTGACGACAACTGACACAGCCGTCAGCGGCAACGCACTGACGGGCGTGACAACGACGACGAACCTGAAGAGCGACGAGACGAACTACATCTTCGCCATGAGGAAGGCTAGCCAGGCTACTGATCCCCTGACGTTCGCCCCGCTGGCTACAACTAATGTGTCCTTCCCCGCCGGCAAAGCTTACATCACCGTACCTGTTAGCGCATTCAACGACGGAGCCCGTGCACTGACCATCAGCTTCGAGGAGGCAACAGGAATTCAAGAATTGAAGAATTCAAGAATTGAAGGTTTGAAGACTTACTACGACCTGCAGGGCCGCCGCGTTGCTCTGCCCACGAAGGGACTGTACATCGTCAACGGTGCTAAAGTCGTGATTAAATAAATCAAGAATTAGAGGATTTGAGAATTATTGACATGCTCAAATAGATTCATGGGTAATTCATGTTAAATAAAAGAGACACATTATGAAAAAGACATATATCAATCCGACGACAACCATCGTCAACATCAAACTGCAGCAGATGGTGGCAACATCAACGCCTCAGACGCAGACACTGGATAACAACGATACGCCCATTACCAACGGTAATGAGGTAGGCGCCCGTAAATTCAGCAACCTCTGGGACGACGAGAACTTCTGATCTCTTCCGACAAAGTAACACGTCCAATATAAAGTGGCGGCCATCCGTGGTCGCCACTTTTTCGTTCTCCCTCGCGCGCGCGTACGAGAAAACAGAAAAGTGGTAACACCCGGCGCACCCGACACACCTGGAAACCCACCCCAGACCCCTCCCGAGCGGGAGGGAAAGACGGAGGGGCAGAGACGGATTAGGTGCGTCGGGTGTGGGTGTCAGGTGCATTTCGCGTGGATTTTAGGTGTGTCGGGTGTGCCGGGTGGGGGTATTTTTCAGTCATGTGTGTACGCGCGCGCGAAAAGGTAAGCTTTAGGATTCTAAAGGTGACCTTTAGCGACGAAAAGGTAAGCTTTAGGATTCTAAAGGTAAGCTTTAGGATTCTAAAGGTGACCTTTAGCGACGAAAAGGT
>Ga0310786_10008171_pt1 | contig 13483 bp, 10 predicted proteins | sample AusTroGonzalo_MG_FD_203881 | JGI IMG/M metagenome (GOLD analysis project Ga0310786, IMG submission 203881) | Bovine rumen microbial communities from tropical cattle in Woodstock, Queensland, Australia - Gonzalo_03 (v2) (version 2) | ecosystem: Host-associated > Mammals > Digestive system >... | reverse complement strand
TCTGGGCATTCTCCCCCATGTTCTTCAGCGAGTCGGTCATCATCCTGACTTTCGCACGCTGGTCTTGCAAGGTTTGGGCAAATGCCTCCAGGTTCTTCTTCAACTGTTCACGGTCAACCAGTGTTCCTTCCGGTCCTTTGTTGGTGTAGAACAAATTACCCTCTTGTCTGGCGATGGTATCGAGTCCCTCTGCCAAGGTGGAGATGAAGTACGACATCCCTTCCAAATCGCTCTCATTCTGCATGTTGAGGGTTTGAAGTGAGTCGATGGTCTTCTGCAGTTTTGCGGTCTGCCCTCCGTCGCATGCCGTAATCAGTAGAGCTACAGCGATGCACAAACACAATTTAATGGATTTCATGATGATAATATTTGATGATGATTACTTCGAACCTCTAACAAGTTTTCGTAACTTTGTACCTAACTCTGAGAAAGCCAGTCCTGCGCGGATATCCTTCGACATGAAGTTGGAGCCGGATATATTGTTGAAGCCATAGACGGCTAGGATCTTTCCGCTTTTGAGTTCGATGACTTCGAGTGTTCCGTCGATGGTGGCAGCACCCGACTTGATGGAGTTGTCCAACCAGAAGCCTGACGCATTGCCTTTGTTGAGTTTACGCAGACGTATAATGACGGCATGGGGTGAATTGACAAATGTCTTGGCCCGTTCTATCCGGAAATAACGACCGTCCTTGTTCTTGCGGTTAAACTGTGCAGTGAAGTAATCGGTAGCGCTCGACAGTACTTGCAGCACATCGTCTTTCTTCTCAACTTTACGATAGTCTTCGAAAAAGTTAGTTTTACCATATTGCACACGTGAGACGTCAAAGTAGAGGTTAGCCTTGCCCGGCTGTCTGAGAATATCAGGATCGCCTGCAATAAAGCTAACACCTACAGGACCTGTAGCGGAGATGTAATAGAAGTCCATATTGGCAGGGAAAGGACCGGGCTCTCCTGCCATCTCGGGCTGGGCGTAGTTCAACTTACCGCGTCGTTCCTTCAGTTCATAGTCGGAGATATTCTTCAACTCCGACTTAGAAGTAGACTCCTTGACATTTGCCGTCTCTTCTTGAAGTTCTTTCTTTCCTTTGGTGGTCTTGACCTCTTTCTTTTCTGCAGCATCCTTGAGTTTCAGGTCCTTCTTCTCCACCTTTTCCTGGTCATCCTTGGGCGATGTCTGCTCCTCCATGGCTTTCCGCTTCTGTTGCAATTGTTCAAGCGTCAGGATTTTCTGGGCGTATACGGAGCCTGTCAACACGGTAAGACAGGCAGTCATTAGTAGTTTCTTCATGATTGGTGGGTTTGATTTATTGTGGGCAAAGATAAGGAAAAAATGAACATTTTCCAACTAAAAGTCACGAAAATGTGAGATGATTTGCAAAAAAAGGTCTATCTTTGCATAGATGTTACAGAATCATTATTACGAAGGAAAGGTTGAGGCTGGTTGTGATGAGGCTGGCAGAGGTTGTTTGGCAGGCAGTGTATTTGCTGCTGCTGTTATCTTTCCGCCAGACTATCAGAATGAACTGTTGAATGACTCGAAACAGCTGACAGAGAAGCGTCGTTATCAGTTGCGGGAAATCATCCAGCGTGATGCCATTGCCTGGGCTGTGGGTATCGTTAGTCCAGAGGAGATAGACCGAATCAACATCCTGAACGCCTCTATCTTAGCCATGCATCGTGCACTGGATCAGTTGACGGTGCGCCCCGAAGCTGTGATTGTGGACGGCAATCGGTTCAAACCCTATCAACAGTTACCTCATACGACGATTGTGAAAGGGGATGGGAAATTCTTGTCTATCGCTGCAGCCAGTATACTGGCCAAGACCTATCGTGATGATTATATGAACAGACTGGCAGAAGAATATCCTCAGTATGACTGGTTATCGAACAAAGGATATCCTACTAAGAAGCACAGACAAGCCATCAAGGAGTTTGGGGTAACACCCTATCACAGGAGAACCTTCAACCTTTTAGGTGAAGATCAACAGTTGAGTTTTGATTTCTAATTGGGAAGGAGATGCAAGGAATGGAAAATATGGCTTTTCAGCTTTCTCACCTCTTCCTCACTGAGGGATGTACAATCATCCAGATGAAGTAAAATCTCTGATGCCTTGTGGAGTAGTTCCTTCAAGCGTGGACTGGCTTTTTGTGCATAGTCCTCCCAGTATGGGATACTATCGCTGTCCTTTTCCAGTACGTAACGGATGAAACTGTCATCATACAGGAAATCCTCCACTCTGCTATATACAACTCTCTTCTCCATCTTATGCATCAAGTGAATACATAAGTAAGACGGAAATATAACAATAATGTAACTATTTCTTGTAAAAAATTACATGGCAGCTTGTCTGAGCTTGAGCATTCCCCGATGCATCAGGTTGCGTACGGAGTGATAGTTCATTTGCATAATGTTGCAAATCTCTTCATATTTGCGCTCTTCCAGATAATACAGGGTGATAGCCTGACGCTGGCGACGTGTCAGATACGTCATGAGATGCTCAACCTGCTTATTCTGGAGCAATAGACGTTCATCAGTAATGAAATCGTTTTCAACATCACTGGTGTAGCGTTTTGATGCATAGTCCTGAATGTCGTTGTCTGAGCTGAATGCCTGACGACGGAACTCGTCAAGGAGACGATTCTTCAAGGAAATAATCAGGTAGGAACTGAAATTGTTGATGGTGAAGTCATGACGCTTTCTGTAAACCTTCACAAATACATCGTGGATACAGTCCTTGACTAACTCCTGGTCTGAGGTGAGTTTTGTACCATAATTATAGAGCACATGCGCATAAAGATCGTAAAGTTCCGAGAATGCCTTGTCGTTTCCAGCACAGAACTCTGCCACCAGTTTGCTTGTTCTATCTCTTAGGTTAGTCACCATAAACACAACCAGTTTGTTAGTATCTTAGTTCTTTAGTCTTTGCAAAGATATGGAAAAAAGTTAATACAGCAAATAAAAAGAGGAGAAAAATTGTAAAAAATACAACTTTTCTCCTTTTTTAAACTTCGTTACATTCTATTAACAATCCAGAAAATACCTTTTCCAGGTAGTCTGACATCGCCTTGTACTATCCCGAGTTGTTTGATTGTTCCTGTATGCTCATCAACCTGATAGAGTACGCTTTTTTGTGAGACAGTAGTCGTTATGGGTGTATTCTCTTGTTGGAAAATGAGCTGTGCATGATCACTCTGTAGTGCATAGGCATTCTTTATCATTGTCGGTTTCATTGTCGCAATACTCTTCAGGAATGACGGATCGGTGACGGGTATGTTGGCGCATGAGCCACCGGCCATCAAGGCTGCCCAACCTAACTCAGGGAACTTTTGTGCAGAGTAGACGACGGCTTTGTTTGGGAATAAGGTCTTATATTCGCTAACGGCACGGTATACATCCTCAAAGCGGGCACTGCCAGTCTTGATTTTACGCATATACTGTCGTTGTGCCATGTTCACACCTCCAGGGGGAGCGTATGTCCCACGATGGTGGTAGAACCATTGTTCGATATCAATGATGTCAACCACTCTTGAACGGATGGGGTCATTCAGAATAGCATCCTGCACATCTTTGTTGACGGCAAGGGCGACAAGTACTTGTCCGTTTTCCTGTTCCCACTCAGCAATGACATCGAGCCAGAACTGTACGAAGTGGAGCGGACCGGTGAACTCCTCACCGATGGAGTGGATGACGTTGGGTTGTCCTTTGAATGCATCGAGTGACTGTCGGATATACTGACGGTGTAACTGACGTAGGGTGGGATTGGTGGTATCGTAGAATAGTGTGGCTGTGAAAATACGTTTGTCGCCAGTGAAATTCACAGGTTCCAGGAATGGAGTTCCATTCACATTGTTGGCTGTTCGCCACGGACAATCTACCCAGTGTGCTCCAGCTTCCAGTATATTGTGTTGGAAGTAATGCTGGTTCTTCAGTAGCAGACCGATGGGCTCTGCTTTCTTCGCAAACTGTTGCAGACGAAGGAAATACCAGTTGTTAAGAGTGGTCAGGTCATATTTCGACATACCGTCCCACGCAGTACCTTCACCACAACGATCGAAAGGTTGTTCATAGAAAGGTGCCCATGCATCACCGTTCTTTCTGCGGATACGCTCATGATCGTCGCGTCGGCGATCCGTCCATAGTCCGTAGTTTTGGCTGAACACTAAAGTATGTTCCCGTTGCATCCGGACTATTACAGAGTCAATGCGGTCGGTACCTCCGGTTCCCTCCTGTCCTGGTACAAAACGGGTCAGGGCATATTTTGCCTTAGCCATTGCTGCATCTGTGGTACGCCCATTCCACCAAGGTGTCTGGTGTTTATTGCCAACAAGCAGAACACCGTCTTTTATGAGCCAACCGTTGTTGACTGTATATTCGGCGGTAGCTGAGGTGTTAGGGGTATCACCGCTTGGGACAAAGGCTTTTACCTTACCTGTTTGTATATCGCCGTCAAACGCTGCTGCGTCAATCCACGTCTCCATCGTCATGCGAGGCTTCAGAGCTTCCTCTGCCATCGCCATAGCTTCCTCTATGGTAGGTGAACTGCTGGCATTGGTGTTTCGTTCGAGTACCCGGCATTGTGCCTTGACATCCTTCCCTAATCGTTTCTGTAACTGGTCGGCAAAGAGCGAATAGGGTTTTACATGCTCGTTCATCTCTGTGTATTCACCATTGCCCATAACTTGTCCCCAGCAACCTCGGGAATAATTCCTGTTCAGACTATCGGGTGAGTAACAGAAGAGACCAGAAGCCGTACTTTGCCACATCATACTGTTGGCAGTACTCCAGCCTGCACCAAACTTCTCCAGTTCCCAGTTCTTGAAGACCAGATCGTTTCCGTCGATGTTCACGCAATCGAAGAGTAGTCCTGGAGCCCAGGAACTGATGCTGCCGCTCGGGCCAAACGACTCCTTCGTGTCGCATTGTACAAAAGCATTCGGACCGGGTGCTGTGTGTCCTACCGCAAAATCATTGATGCCGTTTTCTGAGTAGCAGCGCTGGAAAAGTGTCAGTTCTCCGAAGGTAAGGAATGTACGTCGACGGAATCCTCCTATCTCTGAGATGGGTTGGAGTGACTTGCAGTCCTCTACAGTAATCTGCGCGGCACTCTTTTGAATGACGACCGCCGATCCGGCGAAATGGCGGAAATTCACCATCCTTACCCAACAGTTCTGCGCATCAGCTATATAGACACCGTCCCAACAGTGGTTCTCGTCTTTGGGGAACGACTGCCTGTAGTCGGATTCTAAGGTTAGGTTTTCGATACCACATTCATTGATTAGTCCTTGGTGCTCATAACGAATGACCTTAGCTCCTCCCCAACGACTTTCTATTGTGGAGGTAATCGGTGCGTCAATGGTCATCTTGTTACCATCAACCGTGGTGACTGTTCTGTTCCATCGGATATCAAGGTCATCCGGATGCCAGGCCCAATAGCCCATACGCTTACCACCACCAAACGACTGACAGTTTAGCGATTCTATCCATTCCTGGGTGGAAGGACGCCAAATCATCACATGTTCTCCGGCACGGATGCTTCCCTTGACGTGTAAGGCGGTTGTTCCTGCCTTGACAAACGAATCTGCTACATCCATAGTGTCCTTGGTGACGATGTTGTGCACACCTTCTATATAACAGAACGCACTACGGTCGTAACCAGTCTTCCGTAGGACGGTCTTGTCTCTGCCGCATCCTCTCAAGATGACACCACTGGTACGGATGCGTAGTGGTTCACTGACCGCAAAGGTACCCTCTGCCAGTAGCACAGCACCTCGCAGTCCAGTCTGCTTGTCGGGCTTTTGTCTGCTTACATAGTCGATGGCCTCTTGTATGAGTGCGGCATTGTCTCCCTGTTGAGGTTTGACACAGACGATAACCTTTGCCGACGGAATCGTTTTCTCAGAATGATGGTAGCCACAATATGAGTAATCCATCGGCACCTCTTGGGCTGCCGATGGAATTACCAATAGTGAGGCTAAAAGGATGATAGCCTGTTTCTTCATTATTGTTTCCCGTTTGCTTTTTTCTGTTCCTCAATACGCTGATACCAGCCTTCGCGCTCTTTTACTAAATCGTAGCCACGCTTGGAGAGCCAGTTGTTGGTGCGTCCCCGATACTTGTCGAACCAGAAGTGCTTGCCTTTGGAGTCAGCTGCATCCATAGCATACTCACGGGCCTCCTTAAGCCAAATGAGTATCTGCTGTTTCTCAAACTCACTGAGCGTTGGTATCATTTCCTGCGTAGCCTGATAGTCGCGCTTCAGACGACCAAACGTCATACCGTCCTTGACGGCATCTATCTGCTCGTCCGTCAGGTAGAGTGATAGTGCTGATGCCAACTCAAAGTGGTGCTTGTAGAGCTCTGCATCACGCTCGGCCTGCTGACTCTTGTCGAACTTCGAGTGGATATCGTTCAGCAGGAAGTAACGGTTGGCAATGATATTACGTACGTGCCGTGCTGTCTTCTGATCATCGAGTTGCAGACCATCCACAATCTTCTGCGACCGTTTGACGATGCTCTCGACATAGGCAGAGTCACGTCCATCGCAATCCAGTGGCACGAGTTGGGCGTTGGCGTTGATGGTAAGCAGCCATAATATAGCTACAATCAGAACCTTCTTCATAAGCTTACATCAGTTTACCTTTAGCAGCCAGCGTATCGTAGTTGTTGTTCAGGTTGCGCCAGTCGGTCTTGCTCTTCGGGTCAATACCGTTGATGTATTTCTCGATATTGGTGTAACCGTCGCCCGTGCAGTCGCCGTTGGCATCACTGGGGTCGTTGGGATTCAAACCGGCAGCCTTCTCCCACTCGTCAGGCATACCGTCGCCATCAGAGTCTACGTAGGGCTCCCATGCCCTGTATTCGGGATAGCCTCCCATCTGACGAGGATCGGTGATGATACCCAGTTTGTAGGAGTCTTGTGGCAAACGACGATATTTGAAGGAGCCCTGCTCGTTCATGGACTTCTTATGTAGACCCCACATATCACCATAGGGGTTGTCTTTTACCTTCTTCTCATATTTGTCAACATAATAAGCCTGTCCTGTGCGTACCTCGTCCATGATGCGCTGGTCAACAATGTCGCGGCAGGGGATGGTAGCACCCGCATTGTCCAGTACCCAGTTGAAAGCCTGTTCTGCACCCATCACCTTGACGAAAGGCATCTCAAAGGGTTCGTTAGAGTGCATCAGAGCCAGTTCTGTTGCGTCCATCTCACCATCCTTGTCGGCTGTCTGGATACCACCGTTCCAGTTGTCCTTCGTAATCTCAGGATAGCCTTCCATGATGTTACCTGTAGCATAGACACGTCCAAATTGTTTGAAGGGGAACAGACCCTGTGAGCGACTCTCTGCTTTCACGATACGGTGTCCAACCGGTGTGTCTGTCGGAGTCAGAGGACCTGGCTTGTAGTAGTTGTTGATGAAGTTGGACATCGTGGTGAACTCGCCACCATCAGCCGTACGATGTACCCAATTGTAGACTACGTTGTTGACGAAGTTGAATACGCCACCCCAGCCAATACTTGGGTTACGGCCCGTGTTGTCAGCCCAGAGGTTACGCATGAAGGTGGTGTTCTCGCCACCGATGGTGGAACCGAAAGCATGATTCCATGTATCAAGGGCCTTGGCTGAAATACTGTTTTGGATGGTTACGTTGACAGTAGGCTCTTTACGGTTGGGCTTTCCATCATGCATATCAAACATATGGCGATAGAAGGAGATGTTCTCATCGAGTCCCCATTCGCAAGAGCAATGGTCGATCATGATGTTACCCACAGGATTTCCACCGAAGGAGTCCTCACGGTTGGTTACCTGTGTCTCACCACGACGGAAGCGCATGTGACGTACGATGACATCGTGGGTGTCCACTTGGAATGACTCACCGGCAATGATGATACCATCTCCTGGGGCTGTCTGTCCGGCAATGGTGATATAAGGAGCACGAACATAGATAGGTGACTTCAGGCGGATGATACCGCTGACGTTGAATACGACGATACGTGCACCTCCCTGCTCACAGGCCCAACGGAAGGAACCGGGACCGTCGTCTGCCAATGTCGTCACGGTAAGTACTTTACCTCCACGTCCGCCAAAGGTGAACATACCACCACCCTCGGCACCGGGGAATGCAGGGATCTTTGCCTGACGAAGATCGTAGGGACGGGCTGCCCAGGGCACGTAAGGACGACCTTCCTTCGCTTCCTTGATAACGATTGGGAATGCAACTTCCCATGCGGAGTCGCTATGGGCTTTCCATTGTTTCTTTGCCTTTTCGATGAATGACTTTGCCTCATCGGTCAGGTCTGGATACTGTGCGCTTGCTGAGATACTGATCAGAGCGACTACAGCCATCAAAATTGTTCTTTTCATACTGTTATTGTTGTTTCGTCTTTAGTTTAATAATTTATCTGACTATAATTGGGACGAAAGGTTTAATGCCGTGTACCTATAAAAAACATTTTTTAATGTATTCCATTCAGGTAGATCTCCAATTGCGAGTATCCGCTCTTGGTCAGCTGCCATCCGTCGCTGGGGTCGTTCGCGTTCAATCCCAGGCTAAGCTCATAGTTATCAGGTAGTCCGTCACCGTCGCTATCGGTGAAGGTAGCCTTGCCGCGTAGGTCAGGCCACCCTTTCATGTCCGGATCTTCCTTTTGCAGGCTGATGTCGTTCTGGGAGTTGATGATTCCTAAGGCCCGCTCTATCGTACCGTCATCGTTCCTTCCGCAGAACTGCGGGGCAATGATTCCGGAGGCTTCCTCCAACAGCCGGAGGTCCACCTCGTCGTAGCGGGGTAGGGAGGCACCTGCACCTTGACAAACCTGTTGGAAGGCTTGTTGGGCAGGAAATGTCTTGACACCTGATTTCACATACTGCTTGCGGATTACGTTTTCCTGTAATATGGTCTGACCGGCGCCGTCCTCTGTATCGAAGGCCCGTTCCTCACTACCCTCGGCAAAGCCGTAGAGGTTGTCTTTATTCACCTTTTTCAGTATCTCATCGTTCCATACGGCTGTCCTGGGCGAGTAATAGCTCGAGAGTTCAAACTGGTTGCCTTTTAACAACCACTGACCAAGACCGCGCCCCTTGGTGGATGAGGCCCATACGAAATAGCGTTTGTCCGTCACGTGTGCTTGAGTATTGGGACCGGGACGGAAATAGTTATTGATCATGTATACGCGGTTATAGCTGTTACCGTCGTTACAGTCCTTGTAGCATTCGCCCCCGTAGATGCTGTTGGGCTTTCCCCAGTTGAAGATGACGTTGTTCACAAACTCGTTGTCAACAAACTGGTCATGATCGCCCCGTTTCTTGGAGGTCTTGCGCATCCCGTTGAACCGCGGTGTACGGTTGTTGACATTGGAAATGAGACAGTGGTGCATGGTACCATGCTCACCTCCCCACTGGGTGGCATAGCTTCTTGCCCCTTTCGCGTTTTTCGAATGGTAGAGGCCTTCGGCGATGATACACCATTGTACGGTTGTAGAGTCCGTATCATAGAGGGTCAGGTTCTCTTCCATCGACCAGGTCATCGAACAGTGGTCGATGATGACGTTTCTCGTGTTTTCTACATCGAGTGAGGTCATACTCTTATCGGGAATATCACCGGCACGGAACCGGATATAGCGGATGATTACGTTAGGCTTCGAGATCTTGAGGGTATAGCCTGCGATACAGATACCACCGCCAGGGGCCGACTGTCCAAGTATACTCACGTTGGGATGGGCCATGCTTAGGGTGGACTGCAGGTTGATGGTGCCTCCCACCTTAAAGAGGATGGTGCGTGGCGTGTCGTCACCAGAGCGCAGGGCCCACCGTAGTGTTCCCTCCACCAGCTGTGAGTCCTTACAGTCGTCGAGTCGGGTCACATAATAGACCTTTGCCCCTCTCCCGTCGATGGCCCTTCCGCCTGTTGTGTACTTACCGAATCCTTCCGCCCCGGGGAAGGCCAGTGTCCGTTTGCCTCCTGCTGTCGCCTGCCCTGCAACCCACAGCATACCGATAAAAATCCAGATGCAATGTTTCATATTCTTCTGTCTATTCTGCTAGTGCGAAGTCAAGTTGTCGTTTCTCTACATTGGCCTTTGCCACACGGATACGGATGGGGTCGCCCAACTGGTACTTGTGGTGATGCCGGCGTCCGACAAGACAGTAGTTCTTCTCGTCGAAGTCGTAGTAGTCGTCGCCGAGGTCTGTCATGGGCACCAGACCCTCACAGTGGTTCTCGTCTATTTCACAGTAGATACCGTATGACTGGATACTGCTGATGTGGGCATCGTATTCGTTGCCGATCTTGTCCTCCATGAACTCCACCATTTTATATTTGATAGAGTCGCGTTCGGCATTTTGTGCCACCTGTTCCATGTCGGAGCAGTGGCCACAGAGCTCTTCGTATCTGTCCTGGTTGGCAGAGCGCCCTCCGTCTTGATATTTGGTTAGCAGCCGGTGTACCATCGTGTCGGGATAGCGTCGGATGGGTGAGGTGAAATGGGTGTAGTAGTCGAAGGCCAGTCCGTAGTGTCCGATATTGTGGGTACTGTACTTCGCCTTCATCATCGCACGAAGGGCGACAGTCTCCACAAGGTTTTGCTCCTTGTGTCCCTGAACCTCGTCCATCAGACTGTTCAGGCTCTTGGTGATACCACCCTTTGTGCCACTTGTCTTCATCTTATAGCCGAACTTCACCACAAACTCACGTAACTTCTCCAGTTTGACGGGGTCTGGCTGGTCGTGGATACGGTAGACAAAGGTCTTGGCAGCCTTACCTGGCTTACCTGTCTTACCCGATTTCCTGACGGCTCCTATCGACTCGGCCACCGTTCTGTTGGCCAGTAGCATGAACTCCTCGATGAGCTTATTGGCATCCTTCGACTTCTTGAAATAACAGCGTACGGGTTTTCCCTTCTCGTCGACATCGAAGTGTAGTTCCTCACGGTCAAACTTGACCGCACCGTTCTTGAAGCGTTCCGCACGCAGTCTCTTCGCCAGTCGGTCCAGTTGGATGAGCTCTGTGGCATATTCCCCTTCGTAGGGGTGCTTCTTGGTGGGGGGAGGAGCCGGTTCGCCTGTGCCGTCTACAACACCGTTTTTCTCCAGGATCTGCTGTACTTCCTCATAGGCAAACCGTCGGTCACTCCTGATGACGGTATGTACCAGTCGCCAGCGCTTGACGGCTGCGTTCTCGTCCATCTCGAAGATGACACTATAGCAGAGCTTCTCCTCGTCAGGACGCAGGGAACAAATGAAGTTACAGAGCCGTTCCGGTAGCATGGGGATGGTGCGGTCCACCAGATAGACACTGGTGGCACGCTTGACAGCCTCCTTGTCAATGAGGGTACCCTCCTTCACATAATGGCTGACATCGGCAATGTGCACACCCACTTCCCATAGTCCATTGTCCGTTTTCCGTATGGAGAGTGCGTCGTCGAAGTCCTTGGCATCCTTGGGGTCGATCGTGCAGGTGAAGACATCGCGGAAATCCTCCCTCCGTCGGATCTCCTCTTCGGTGATCTCTGCAGACAGTTTCTTGGCGGCTTCCTCCACGACTTTCGGGTATTGGTAGGGAAGGCCGTATTGTGCGAGGATAGCGTGCATTTCAGCATTGTTCTCCCCGGTCTTTCCCAGGATGTCGACGACCTCTCCGAGAATGTTCTTATGTTCATTGTCAGGCCATTGTGTCACCCTAACCACCGCCTTGTCATCGGTTTTTCCTCCTTTCAGTTTGCGTTTGGGGATAATGATGTCGTGGATGAATACACTACCTTGGGTAATGAGGAAGGCCATATCCTTCTCCACGCGCAGTTTGCCAACCACGGTGTCGTGTGCCCGTTTTAGGATCTCGATGACCATCGCCTCACGCATGTGACGCTCACGTCGGGCAAGGAATGTTACCTTTACCTTGTCGCCATCCATCGCATAGAGGGAGTTACGCTCGGAGACGAAGACGGCTGCACCGCCGTCGGCAGGCAGGAACGAGTTCTTTCCGTTGGCTTTCCGACGGAAGGTTCCTTCCTGAACCTGTGTCTTGAGATTCAGCCGATAGGAATTCTCACTGACCCTGCTTAGGAAGTCGTCCCACGCCATCTCCTCCATCGTGTCGATGGCGAGCATCTTCAGCGGATGCGTGTCAAGCTTGAGGGCCTTAAAAATCTGTTTGAAGGTGAGGGTCTCGTTCGGATGATTCTGAAAAAGTCCCTGCAGTAGTTCGCTGAGCTGACTTTTGGTCATTCTCTTACCGGCTTTTTTCTTTCCCATAGTCTGATAGCTTTTAGTTCTCTTTTGGTGGCGAAGATACGAAAAATCAGTCAAAAAGCCAAATTTAATCGGAAATATATCGTACCTTTGCAGCCAAAAATATCATGATATGGCAAAAATACTGATTACAGGTGCCAGTGGATTCATTGGCTCATTCATCGTGGAGGAGGCGCTGCGTCGGGGTATGGACACGTGGGCGGCTGTGCGCAAGTCGAGCAGTCGGCAGTTCTTACAGGACGAACGGGTACACCTGATTCAATTGAACCTCTCCTCTGAGGAAGACCTGAAAAAACAGTTGGAAGGACACGTGTTCGACTATGTCGTGCATGCTGCGGGGGTGACGAAATGCTTGCATAAGGAGGATTTCTATCGGGTCAACACAGCGGGAACAAAACACCTGGTGAACGCCCTGATGGCACTTCAGATGCCGCTTAATCGTTTTGTCGAGATCAGCAGTCTCAGCGTGTACGGTCCTGTGCGCGAGCAGCAGCCTTATGAGGCTATCAGGGAGCATGACGATCCCATGCCGAACACGGCCTACGGTAGGAGTAAGCTGGAGGCGGAGCATTTCCTCGACGGCCTCACCGACTTCCCTTATGTCGTACTTCGTCCCACGGGTGTCTATGGGCCTCGTGAACGCGACTATTTCATGATGGCGAAGAGCATCCGGTCGCATATCGACTTTGCGGTGGGCTTCAAGCAGCAGGACCTCACGTTCGTCTACGTACTGGATGTCGTTCAGGCCGTGTTCCTTGCCTTGGAGAAAGGGAAGACCGGACGCAAGTATTTCCTCAGCGACGGACAGGTCTACTCTTCCCGTGCGTTCAGCGACTTGATCCGGCACGAACTGGGTAACCCTTGGCTGCTTCGCATCAAAGCTCCGCTTTGGTTGTTGCGGATGATCACGTTCTGTGGTGAGTATATCGGTAGGATGACGGGTAAGATCACTGCCCTTAACAATGACAAGTATCATATCATGCGCCAGCGTAACTGGCGTTGCGACATCCAGCCGGCCATCGATGAACTGGGCTATCAGCCCCAGTACGACCTATACAAGGGTGTGCCCCTGACGGTCAAGTGGTACCAGGAAAACGGATGGCTATGATGAAGCAGTTGAAGTTATTGTTCGTGCGCGAGCAGCGCCCCCGTAAGGGTCTGCTTGCATTGGAGTGGGTGATGTTCGCCTATATGCTCTTCACACTCCTGTTGCTGTTGTTGACCTATACGAAGG